>Ga0209824_10000576_pt1 | contig 22639 bp, 16 predicted proteins | sample VDWuncwatermetaG_FD_184124 | JGI IMG/M metagenome (GOLD analysis project Ga0209824, IMG submission 184124) | Wastewater microbial communities from Netherlands to study Microbial Dark Matter (Phase II) - VDW unchlorinated drinking water (SPAdes)... ...
TTGATAAAGTAGCCCATTCTACGCTTTTGGGCCTTGGTAACAGGCCCTCTGTAGAGCTGGCAAAAGAATTGGTCGATATCGCGCCAAAAGGCCTTTCAAAGGTTTTTTATTCCGACAGCGGTTCAACCGCGGTAGAAATCGCCCTTAAGATGGCGTTTCAATATTGGCGGCAGGGTAAAGGAAAAGCGGCGCGGGAAAAGAAACAATTTGTATCGTTCATAAATGCCTATCACGGGGATACTATCGGCTCTGTCAGCCTGGGGGGCATGGATCTTTTTCACAAAATCTACAGGCCGCTTTTATTCAGAACTATAAAAGTAAAATATCCTTACTGCTACAGATGCCATCTGAATCTGTCATATCCGAAGTGCGGGCTTCGCTGCGCTGAAGAGATCGAAAAATTGTTAAAGGCCCGGCATAAGAAAATAGCGGGGATGGTGATAGAACCGCTGGTTCAGGCGGCGGCCGGGATGCTTGTTGCGCCTCCCGGATTCTTGAAACGTGTAAGGCAATTGTGCGACAGGTACGATATCCTGCTTATTGCTGATGAGGTAGCGGTTGGGTTTGGCAGAACGGGAAAGATGTTCGCGTGTGAGCATGAAAAGGTGACTCCGGATTTAATGGCCCTGGCAAAGGGTATTACCGGCGGGTATCTGCCGCTTGCCGCGACATTAGCCAGCCAGGAAGTGTTTAGAGGGTTTTTGGCGGATTATAGCGATAAGAAGACATTTTTCCATGGTCATACATACACAGGCAACCCCCTTGCCTGCAGCGCGGCCATTGAAAATATAAGGATTTTCAGGAGAAGAGGTTATTTTGAGGAATTGAATAAAAAAATAAATTTACTAAAAAAAGGCCTACAAAAATTTCAGAGGCTTAAACACGCAGGCGACATAAGACAGAAAGGCATGATGGCGGGAATTGAGTTGGTTGAGGATAAGGCCAGAAAGACGCCGTATGAATACAAGGACAAGATGGGCATAAAGGTAATAAAGGATATAAGGGGGGCCGGGATTATCTTAAGGCCGCTGGGTGATGTGGTAGTCCTTATGCCGCCCTTGAGTATTAATAAAGAGGAACTGGGGTTTCTGTTGGATAAAGCATATAGTAGTATAGAGAGAGTTACAGCTTGATAAAATATGTTATTTGTGATAACATTATAAGATAAGGTTTTATAAGGAAAAATAAAGGAAGATAAGGGAAAGGACAAGATATGTTCGGAATCGGGATGCCGGAGTTGATGGTTATATTGCTTATTGCCCTTTTAATATTTGGCGCCGCAAGGCTTCCTGAGATAGGCAGGGCCCTGGGGAAGACCATCTCCGAATTCAAGAAGGGTATGAAGGAAGGCGAGAAGGAAAGCGAAGATAAGGATAAAAAGCAATGATAGATATGAGAACATACGCGTTGGCGTTTATACCTATATTTGTGGCGGTGGACGCATTAGGCGTATTGCCCCTTTTTATTTCTTTTACAGAGCCCGTAAAGAGGTCTCATCGCCTGCAGATAATAAGGGATTCCATGATTACCGCAGCCCTGGTGGCGATTATTTTTATTTTTGTGGGCAAGAGCGCCTTTCGTTTTTTAGGCATTACAGTTTATGATTTTATGGTGGCCGGCGGGATCCTCTTATTTATCCTGGCAATAAACGACTTGCTAAGGTCAGAAAAGGGCACGCGGGCCCCAGACAGGACCCTGGGCGTTGTGCCTCTTGGCATGCCGCTTATAGTTGGGCCGGCGGTGCTTACGACATCCCTTATAATGCTGGATTCATACGGCTTGATTCCAACCCTTACCTCTGTTATATTGAATATCTTAATTGCCGGGCTGATATTTGCCTCGGCGGGTTTCATAATGAAGATTATGGGCAAGGGCGGGACAAAGGCCGTCTCAAAGGTGGCTAGCCTGGTTTTGGCGGCGATCGCGGTTATGATGGTAAGAAAAGGCATAGTTCATATTTGCCTTGACTTTTTAAAATAGTTAGTATATACTTTTTATCAATTACACGAGGCGTTTATCCCCGCTTTCCCCTTTCGGGGACTTCGCGCGGGGACAGGCCGCCTCGTGTAACAAGCGAAAGAAGGGAGGGCGAAATAATAGATGGGGAAGAACGCACTGGTACTCTTTTTAGTTTTTGGGATGTTGTGTGTAACCATGCCGGTGAAGGCCCAGGAAGCTGCCAAACCAGCGGCGCCTGCTACTGCTCCAGCAGCGGCTCCCGCAGGAGCGGGTGAAGAGGAAACAGATATAATAGCGGGCAAGATTTCAACAGTTGACGCAGCAAGCAATACGGTAACGGTTACAGACGAGGCAGGCAAATCCTATACTTTGACTGCTACGAAAGAGGAGACAAGCATCTGGAAAGGCGATAATACTATTGAGCTTTCCGCAGTACAGGCTGATGATCCTATCGAGTTAGAGTACTACAAGAATAAGGATGGGAAACTTGTCGCTATATGGATTGATGTGCTGACAAAAGAAGCGGCTGCGCCTGCAGAGGCAAAACCGGCAGAGGCGAAGCCAGAGGCTGCTGCACCCGCGGCGCCGGCTCAACAGCCCGTTCAGCAATAAGTCAGTTGGAATTTTTTTAGGCCAAGCAAGTTTACCCCGCACCTTTTATTTATTCAAATTTTGAATATTTAAAGGTGCGGGGTTTTTTTATTTTTTTATTGAAGTAACCCCTTACTTATGATATAGTAAAAAAGGGAGGGCAAGATTATGGATAGAGAAAAATTAAAAAAGGTCAAAAAGGATAAACTGGTGCTGTTGGCCCGTAAAAGCGATATTAGAGGGGCCCACCTTATGAGCAAGGAAAGGCTTATTGACACCCTTACGCGCATAAGCGAAAAAAAGCCCGGAGTGAAAAAGGGTATAAAAACTAAGGCGCAGGCCCAGAGGGTTATAAAACAGATCAGGACGTTGCCGCAGCAGTACCGCATTAAAGGCAGGACGGCGGTCGCCGAGCAACCTTTGTGCAGGGAAGATTCCGGCGGGATGATGGAAAAGATCGAACAACAGAGGGTGGAGGCGTCAAAATATTACGCAGGCCCGGATTATCACTATGCGAGGCAGGAAGAATTCCAATTCCCTTGCGGCTATGGGGATAATAAGATTGTCGCAATGGTAAGAGATCCGTGGTGGGTGTATAGTTACTGGGAGGTCACCCATAATAAAGAGAATGAGGTAAAAGAGCGGATCGGCCGGAAGGGCCTTAACCCCGAGAAGTCGCTGTTAAGGATATATGACGTAACAGATATTGAGTTTAACGGCAGAAACGCCCACAGATTTTTTGATATAGAATTAACAGGCCTGGCGAATAACTGGTATATAAATGTCGGGGAACCTGACAGGTCCTGGATCATAGAGATCGGCATACTTGCAAACAACGGCGAATTTTTTGTATTGGCGAGGTCAAACTGCGTGCGTACGCCGCGTTTTGGGATGTCGGATGTAATAGACGAGGAGTGGATGTGCCTGGACGACGACTACTGGAGGATGTTCGGCCTTTCCGGAGGGTTCGGGATAGGAAAGGGCTCCTTGGCGCTTAAGGAAATGTTTAAGAAAAGGCTTATGGAGCAGATTTCATCGGGCGGCTGGTCAGGCGCGTTAAGCTCAAGCCCGGTTAGAAAGGCGCTGAAACAGAAGGGGTTCTGGCTGGTTGTGGATTGCGAATTGATCGTATACGGCCGGACCGAGTCCGACGCAAAAGTGACCGTGCAGGGCAAACCGGTCCGCTTGAGAAAAGACGGCAGTTTTACATTAAGATACGCACTTCCCGATGGCAAACAGGAAATACCTGTAGTTGCCACTTCTTTTGACGGCGACGATACACGGACTATCACGCCTATAGTCACAAGGAAAACAATATAACACTTTATGGAAAAGGGATATTTAGCTTTAGTCCTCCATGCCCACCTTCCATTTGTTAGGCATCCGGAGCACGAAGATTTTTTGGAAGAGGATTGGCTCTACGAGGCCATTACCGAGACCTATATTCCTATTATTGACGTATTTGAGGGCCTTGTAAGGGACAAGGTGCCCTTCAGGATAACAATGTCCCTTACGCCCACCCTTCTTTCTATGCTCCTGGACCCGCTTCTTCAGAACCGCTATCTAAGGCACCTGGACAAACTGATTGAATTATCGGCCAAGGAGATTGAGCGCACGCGCTGGCAGGGCCAGTTCGGCAATCTGTCGATCATGTATCATAATCGCTTTACGAGGGCAAGGCAGATTTTCTGTGATGAATATAAAATGAATATTGTCAATGCCTTCAAGAAATTTTATGATTTGGGCGTTCTTGAAATAATAACCTGCGGCGCGACCCACGGTTTTCTCCCCCTTATGGAGGTGGAGCGCAGGATCGCTGTCCGGGCCCAGGTGGCCGTCGGCGTTGATATGCACAGGAAGCTGTTCGGTAGGACGCCGCCCGGGATATGGCTGCCTGAATGCGCGTACAATCCCGGCGATGATGAGGTGTTTAAGGAATTCGGCATAAAATATTTTCTGACTGATACGCACGGGATCCTATTCGGTTCCCCGCGGCCCAAATTCGGCGTTTTCGCGCCATGTTATTGCAAGTCCGGCGTGGCCGCCTTTGGCCGGGATGTGGAAAGCTCAAAATCCGTCTGGAGCTCGCAGGAAGGTTACCCCGGCGACTACAACTACAGGGAATTCTACCGCGATATAGGTTATGACCTGGAATTCGATTACATAAAGCCGTACATCCTGCCTGACGGCACACGCATAAATACAGGCATAAAATATTACAGGATAACCGGCGAGACCAACAATAAAGAGCCTTATGTGCCCGAGTGGGCCATGGCGCGCGCGGCGGACCACGCGGCAAATTTTATGTTTAACAGGGAGAAGCAGGTCGAGCATCTTCACGGTATTATGGGAAGGCGGCCGATAATCATTTCTCCGTATGACGCTGAATTATACGGCCATTGGTGGTTTGAAGGCCCTGACTGGCTTAATTTTCTGATAAGGAAGATCGCCTATGACCAGAAGTCCTTAAAACTCATTACGCCGTCAGATTATCTGAAAATATATCCGCGCAACCAGGTGCTTACCCCGTCTTATTCAAGCTGGGGATGGAAGGGCTATAACGAGGTCTGGCTTGAGGGCTCAAACGACTGGATATACAGGCATATGCATAAGGCGGTTGAGAGGATGATTGAACTGGCTGATATGTACAGCAACAGGGAGCCGGATCATTTTACAAGGCGCGCCTTAAACCAGGCGGCCAGAGAGCTTTTGTTGGCCCAATCAAGCGACTGGGCCTTTATAATGAAGACCGCGACCCACTCCTCATACGCCTACCGGAGAACCAAGGACCACATCTACAGGTTTACCAGGTTATACGACGAGATAAAATCCGCGCATATTGACGGCGGGTTCCTGTCCGATATTGAGGGCAAGGACAACCTCTTCCCCGACATAGATTACGGGATATACTGCAGAAAATAATGACTAAATATGACGTAATAATTATCGGCGCGGGGCATGCCGGCTGCGAGGCGGCGCTGTCTGCGGCGCGGATGGGATGCCGCGCGCTCATGGTCACGATGAGCCGCGAGACGGTAGGGCTCATGTCCTGCAATCCCGCCATAGGCGGCGTGGGCAAGGGGCAGCTGGTCAAGGAGATAGACGCGTTGGGCGGAGAAATGGCGAAGGCGACGGATGCTACCGCCATACAATACCGGATGCTTAACATGAGCAAGGGCCCGGCCGTCAGGTCTTCGCGCGCCCAGGTGGACAGGCAGAAATATAGATTATATATGAAGCAGGTTTGCGAGAACCAGCCGGGCCTGGAAATAAAAGAGGGCGCCGCGGCAAAATTACTTTGCACTAATAATAAGACTGAGGGCGTTGAATTAGAGACAGGGGAGAAGATATTCGGCGGCTGCGTTGTAGTGACACCGGGGACATTTTTAAACGGCGTCATACATATCGGGTTGGAGCATTATTCGGGCGGCAGGATAGGCGAGAAGGCCTCCAAATTTTCAGAGAGCTTAAAAGAGCTGGGTTTTAAAATAAGCAGGCTAAAAACAGGAACCACCCCGCGCATAGACTCAAGGACAATAGATTTTTCGGATTTAAGGCCTCAGCCGGGCGATGAGGCGCCGGTCCCGTTTTCGTTTTCAACAAAAGAAATTATCCGCAAACAATTCCCGTGTTATATCACATACACAAACCAGAACACACATGATATTATAAAAAAGAACCTGGACAGGTCTCCTTTATATGCCGGCGTGATAAAGGCCAGAGGGGTCAGGTATTGCCCGTCCATAGAAGACAAGATTGTCAGGTTTAGCTCAAGGGACAAACATCAGATTTTCCTTGAGCCCGACGGGCTTAATACCTTTGAATATTATCCCAACGGAGTTTCCACAAGCCTGCCTGCCGACGTACAATGCCAGATGCTTCGCACAATAAAGGGGATGGAAAAGGCTGAGATCATAACGCCCGGCTACGGCATAGAGTATGATTTTGTTGACCCTACGCAGTTGAAACCGACGCTGGAAACAAAGATAATAGAAAATCTTTTTCTTGCCGGCCAGATAAACGGCACTACCGGCTACGAAGAGGCCGCAAGCCAGGGCTTGATCGCGGGGATAAACGCGGCGTTAAAGGCGAAAAATAAAACGCAGTTTGTTTTAGACAGGTCGCAGGCGTATATCGGGATCCTGATAGATGACCTGGTTACCAAGGGGACCAATGAGCCCTACAGGATGTTTACTTCAAGGGCGGAGTATCGCCTGGTTCTAAGAGAGGATAACGCGGACCTTAGATTAAGAAGGTTTGGTTATGAACTGGGGCTGGTAAGAAAAGAAGATTATGATATTGTCCTGGAGAAAGAGCGCCTTATCAAAGAAGAGATAGGAAGGCTTAAAAAGGAAAGGCTGGATAAGGTTCTGAGGCGGCCCAGCGTGACCTATTCAAGCCTATGCAGGGACACGGCATATACCATAGGGATACCGGATGAGGTTATAAAACAGGTTGAGATAGAAATAAAATATGAGGGCTTCATCCAGCGGCAGCTCAGGGATGTGGAGAAATTTAAAAAAATCGAGAATATTAGGGTGCCGGAGGATTTTGATTTCAGCAAAGTATCGGGGTTATCCAACGAAGTAAAAGAGAAACTGAGTCATTACAGGCCGCATTCCCTGGGCCAGGCCTCAAGGATCTCAGGGATAACGCCTGTGGCGATTTCAATTTTAATGGTGTATCTGCATGGGCATGGACAAAAAACTAAATTATCAGAAATTAAAAAAACTGGCAACTGATTTAGGCGTTGCGGCGTTCGGCGTGTGCGATTTCACCGAAAAGAAGGATCTTAATTCCGCCGTTTCCATAGCAATAAGGCTTTCTAAGAGCGTCCTGGATGAAATTGAGGACAGGCCGACAAAATTATATTTTCACCATTACAGGCAGGCAAACGGCCTGCTGGACCAGATTGCGATGAGGATTTCTAATTTTATACAGTTCGATGGTTACAACGCCTTGCCTGTCCCGGCATCGCAGATTGTAGATTGGGAAAAGCAGACCGCATACCTATCGCACAAGAAAATCGCCGAACTGGCCGGCATCGGCTGGCCGGGCCGCAGCAACCTAATAGTCCATCCGGAGTTCGGATCGCAGATCCGGCTTGCGACGATACTGACGGATATGCCGCTGTCAACGGATAGGCCGCTAAAAAAAGACTGCGGGAAATGCAAAAGGTGTATTGAGGTATGCCCTGCCGCCGCTATAAAAGAATCCCAAAAAGATTTTGACCATATTATCTGTTTTGAGAAATTGAAATTTTTCCAAAAGCAGCGCTACGCGGATCAATATATCTGCGGAATATGCGTAAAGGCGTGTAACGGCAAATAGTAACTGCCGGCGGGCAGCCTTTCGGCTTATTTTTCGAAACAACATAGCCGCTTAATAGTTCTAAGACAACTCCTGCGTCACCGATGGCGCAGGCTCGCTTATCTACGTGGTAATAAGCCTCAAGGCTTATCCCGCCGTCAGTTTCTAGCGTACCCTTCTTACCAGATAGCCGGAATTTGTAGCGTATATGCCGATTTTTATTTTAGGCATAAAGCGCTGTTTTACTATAGATGTAAAACTTGTGTCAATAACAGGTAATATCTTTTCGATCCCGAACACAATTTTTTGAGGCCCTGCCTCCAGGAGATAGGAGGTCCCCGCCGAATCGTAGATCCTGACCGGCCGCTGGACGGTTTTAAAACCTAGAAGGTTCAACAGTCCTTTCCATTTGATTATCTCGCCTTCAAAAAACCATTCATCGCCCTTTAGTTTGACAAACCTGAAGCTTGGTTGTTCGCCTTTTGTCGCAGGCCCGCCCGAACGACCATTTGGTCGGGCGGGCAGATAAAACAGGTAATAATCATAATTTTTATCCGTTGATTTAGCGCATCTGATTATTCCGATAAGGGTTTCCTGAGAGATTGTTTGGTAATATCTTTTTTGCAGTACCAGATTTACAAGATAGCCCGCAATAAGCACTGCCAATAATATTATTATAGTACGCTTAATGGTTTTCATTGTCAGCCCTTTTTAAGATTAGCATATACAAAATACAAAGTCAATTTTCTTGAAAAATGCGTGGTTATGCAGTATAATGTGTTAACCCTACCAAAAAGCCCCTCTCCGCCTACGGCGGATCGGGATGATTTTTAAAGGTGAAAAATTAGGAAAAATCGGAGGCCCGCATGAAGCATATTAAAGTTTTCGCGTTGGGAATTCTGTTTTTTTGCCTTGTCGCTAATATTGCCTTTGCGGAGCCGAATAACTGGCATCCGTATACCTCAAGCTCAGCCAATCAGGCGGTATATGCTTCTGATTCCTATCATTCAGGCGCGCACTCTTTAAAACTTATTAACTCTATATCCGGCCAATCTTACTGGTATGGGGATACAGCAACCTTTAATGCCCCATATCCTAGAAAGTTTACCTTTTCAGGTTGGGCAAAAGGGCAGAATATTACTAGCGGTTCTTTAGCGGCACTGGATTTTTATATTGTGTTCGAGGATAATTCAACCACATGGTATTATTCGGATACAAGGTTTTCTACGGGCACATATAACTGGGCAAGTAAATCGACCACCAAGATATTTACAAAGGGTATAAAATCTGTCGCGCCCTACCTTATATTATACAACGGCAAAGGCACTATCTGGTTTGACGATATAGAGGTATCCGCTTTCCAGAATACCGTTTTAAACTCTAACGCGGAACAGGGCACAATCCAACCCGATAATTGGGCAACCTACGAAAATAATCTCAACAACCAGACCGGCTGGGCAACCGATGCCTATTATTCCCCCAGGCACTCGTTAAAGATAATAAATACATTATATAAAAACGCCGGATGGGTCGGCTCCAAGGCCACCTTTAACCCCCCTTATTCCAGGACAGTAACCTTAGGCGGTTATTCTAAGGCTCAGAGCGTAACTTTGCGTTCAGGCGGCCTATACACTCTTGACTTCTATATCAAATTTGAGGATAACTCTGTAGTGTGGTATTACCCGAACGCTCTCAGGTTTACAACAGGGACGCATGCCTGGCAGGCAAGGGAACTTACCGTTACTTTCCCCAAAGGCATAAAGGAGCTCCAGCCATACCTTGTATTATATAACGGCAAAGGCACTGTCTGGTTTGATGATGCCTATGCCCTGATAAGGAGCCCCAATTCAGTCTTTAACCCCGGTATGGAAGACAGCGCGGATATAACCCCGCCTACCGGCACAATAAAAATAAACAACGACACCCAATATACAAATACGACCGCAGTTACCCTGACATTATCAGCGCAGGACAATGCCGGCGGCAGCGGTTTGTCCCGGATGAAATTTTCAAATGACAATATAAACTGGTCAGCTCCTGAAACGTACACAACAACTAAAATGTGGGATTTGACCTCAGGCGACGGCGCTAAGACAGCCTATGCGGTATTTTCTGATAAGACAGGCAACTGGTCGACTGCTTATTCGGACAGCATAATATTAGATACCGCACCTCCCGCGGCGCCTGTTATAAATCCTGTTACCAGCCCTACGGGCAGCGATAGCCAGACAATAACCGGCACTAAATCCCAAGATTCCATTACTATAATCCTAACTTGTCCTACAGCGGTTGCGGGGGCGGCCAGCTACCCTACGATTACAACATGGTTATGTGAAATAACCGGCCTTAGCCAGGGGGCAAATATTATAACAGCGAAGGCCATAGACGCTGCCGGAAATGAAAGCAGTTCTGTTTCCGCGTCTATAGAGTATACCGCGCCGGCTGTATATTGGGTTCTTGTGGACGAGCACGATACGCCGCTGCCGGCGCCTGAAGGGACAGGATGGTATTATAATTGTACCGGCGGAGACCGCGGAAAATTAAATGAAGGGCCGATAGGATATAGTTGGGACAACAATTCTTCTTATACGGCGACGGTTAATACCGTCCCGGGATTTGGCTGGCAATGGTGTGGGATGTGGTATAGTCCTATAAGGGCTAAAAACGATAATACTCCCCTGAATTTTGGCGCGATATTCGGGCCGTATATAAAGCCGGAGCATCAGGGAAAGATAACGGCTCTGGAACTTACCGTTAATTCTTTCAGTTACGACAGCAGGGCATTCCGTGATCCCAATTATCCCACAAATTTGACGGTTGAATTAAAAGACCAGAACGGGGTCCTTGTTTCTTCAACAGTGTTAAGCAGCAATTTGGTCTCAATGGCAGGGACTTTTCCGCGCGTATTTACCGTTCCTTTAAATCCTCCCGCTGTAGGCAATGTTAATGAAATCTTATGGAAAATGGATCACGGCTGGCTGCACGATACTATTTCTGTTGATAAGCTGCGGCTGAAGGCCAGCGTCCCTGTGTTGCCTACCGAGGAGCAGGCATTTTTGTGGACATACAGCTGGCTGATGAGAAATTATAACTCAAATACCGGCATGGTAAACGATAAAAGCAGAGATGGCGATGGCGATATGGAAAGCGTATCCGCGACAGCCAAGGCAGCAAAGGATACTTATTATGCTTATAAAAAAGGATACATTACTCATGATGATGCGGTAGCTATTATTACTAAAATCGCGAATACGCTTGTAAATGTAGTCCCCAGGGGGCCACAGGGCAAGAATACCCTATGGCCGCATTTCACTGAGAACGGCGGAACAACGCCGATACCATCCCGCAATGGTTTCGCCGGCACTGAATGGTCTTCGGGCGATACCGCTTACGCGGCTTTGGATATAATTGCAGCTTTGCAGATGATAGGGGATCCGCAGGACCAGATAGCCCAGTTGGAGAATTTTTTAAAAGCGATCAACTGGCAGGGGCTTTTGTTGACGGACGGCTCTATATCCCACGGATACTATTATGAAGGAAATCAGATCCCGTACAGCTGGATGGGATTCGGGATGGAGACCATGGGCGTTAACTGGGCATATGCGTCAGCTACCGGGAATGTAACTAATATGCTGGCGCCGCCTTCCGACAACGGCTCAGGTTTTATTGACAATGCGCAATATCCGATGGTTTTTTCAATGTACAAGTCCGGTATTGATGGATGGGGCAATGATTGGAATCTGTATAGGAGCCAGATGGCCTCTCAGCAAATATCGTGGTATTCTACCCCTCAACACTACAATCAGTATCTTAGCATGGCAGGATTATTTGGCCTTTCCGCCGCAGAGGTCCCCGACATTGCCTTTAATCCAACTATAAAATATAATGCGTACGGGACAGGCGGCAGGTCTTCGCCTAACGATGGCAATGATGACGTTATTACATTGCATTATAGCGGCATGATGTCGGATATAAGGCCGACAGAGGCCATACGCATGTGGGAGACCTTGCGTGACAGAAAAGCGGATTTTTTACAAAACAGGATCATCATTTCTCCTCTAAATAATATGGACAGTATGAAGGTGGATAAGAACACAGGCAAGGTTACAGTAAATAACCTTAAGGGTTCGTGGAACATGGCGTTGCAGGCGGAAGGATGGGCTATGACGGCTCAGTTGGTAAGGCAGGATTTGCAAGCGGCTGTAGATAACAACGCTTTTCTTAAAAGTGGAGCCGAACTGCTTTCGCAACCGCATGTTTTCCCTCATATTCTGCGCGTCCCGCAGGATTATGCCACAATTCAGGCGGCCATCAATGCCGCTGTGTCAGGCGATGAGATCTTGGTAAGCGCCGGAACATATAACGAGAATATTGTATTGAATAAAAGCGGAATTATTGTTCAGGGGCAGGGTAGCGGCAACTGCATATTGCAGGGCGCAAATACTTCGTCTGGCATTTTGTGCGATAACATCAGCGGCACCGCAACCGTGATCACAGGATTTACGATTACGGGGGGCAGCCCGGGTATTAACTGCTTCGGAACAGTGAGTTCGCTGCGCATCGATGGAAATATATTCAAGAGTTGCGGGGTTAATCTGGAGAATAACGCCGCCGCCGTGATTAAAAACAATGATTTCAGAGACTGGACGCCTATTTACGGGATGGGCAATAATAAGGTTGATATTATCGGCAATACCGTGAGAAACACCATAGGGCCGAATTATCCCGGTATCTATCTTAACGGCGCTACAGCGCTGATTAAAGATAATTATTTACGGCAGCGCTGGAACGGGGCGATTAAACTTAATGGCGGCACGACCGCAACTCTAATAAATAATAAGTTGGATTACTGTTATGGTTGGAGTAGTCCGGCGGGGTTTGTTATTTATGATTCCACAGCCACTCTTTCCAACAATCTTGTCTATAGCCCCACAGTCTATTCCTCATCCAGCGTGGGAGTCGGGCTTCACGCGCGGAACAGCACAGTTAATCTTTACAACAATATTTTTTACCAGTGTTCAAATGTAAGTTCCGGAAGAGGCGTTGCCATAAATACCTACAATACGAATCTCACAGCAAAAAATAATATCATTTGCAATACCCCTCAGGGACAGGAAGCGGTATATTTCGATGGGACAGGCACTCAGGATTTTTCATACAATGATTTATGGGCAAATAATACAACCGCGCCCACCACCGGGATTAACCCGGGCCCCGGCAATATCGCCGCTGACCCTTTGTTTAACCTGAGTATTAGCGATTTTCATTTAGGGGCGGGCTCGTTGTGCATAGACGCGGGCGACCCTGTGCCTGAATTTAACGACAAAGACGACACGCGCAATGACATGGGTATATACGGCGGGCCAAATTCACCTTGACGAAGCAATTAATATGTTGTATCTTAATATAGTATTATAGTATGATTATAAAAGGAAAGGAGGTCTACTTCGCCGTTAGAGTGGTAATCACTGGTACGGCTTCGTAGAACCTGCAATTCCTGCGAAGCCCTACCGAGATTTCTCGTGTGAGGGGCGAAGCAGAAGAAAGGAGGGGAATATGAGAATATTATGTGTAGTGTTAGCCCTAGCGTTTACACTAGGCCTTATAGCTCCAGCTTGTTTTGCGGATGAAGGCTCTAATAAGGTTCTTAAAGAAGGCCTGCTTGGAGCGGCTACCGGCGCGATAGCTTCCAGCGCATCCGGCGGCAAGGCCGGCAAGGGCGCCCTGATAGGCGCTGGTGTAAATGTCATTGGAGGGGCGCTTTTGGATACGGTGACAGCGCCTTCTACGCCGCCGCCTCAACAGGTGCAGGCAACCCCGGTCCAGACAGTTACAGTTCCTGTCCAGCAGCCGGATTCATATCAGGCGGGATATCAGAAGGGTTTTCAGGACGGTTACGAAAAGGGTTACGCAGCAGGCATGTCCGCTGCAAAGAGATAAGTACATAAGTCATTGCGAGGAGGGCGAAGCCCTACGAAGCAATCTCGAAATTAAAGGGATTGCTTCGGTACTTCGTGCCTCGCAATGACAGTTGAGTTAAATAGATGCCGCAAAAGGTTATCGTAGATAAATCCTTCCTTTTAAAACAAATCAGTCTTTTTTCTGAGCTGGAATCCTATCAACGGGAAATTATCGCTAAAAAAGCGGGTTTTTTTGAATATAAGAAAGACGAGGTTATCTATAAAGAAGGGGACGCCTCAGACGCGTTCTATTTAATAATCTCAGGGCGCGTCAAGGCCTTTGTCACAAAACCGAATAATGAAACCACTACGCTGGAGTATCTGCATAGGGGCGCCTATTTCGGGATACTCTCACTTTTAACAAACGAACCCCATTCCGTTTCAACGCAGGTTATAAACGACTCGCTTATTTTGAAGGTTAACAAGGAAGATTTTTATTATATTTTAAAGATGCTCCCGCAGCTGGCCGTTCATTTCAGCGCCATACTTGCCCGCCGCTTAAAGAAAAGAAGGCTTGATCAGAAGGCCGTTTTTGAAAGCACTATTATTTCTGTTTATGGCGTGGAGAAAAATGTAGGCTCAACCTTATATGCCCTGAATTTGGCGAAGGCGCTGTGCAGAGAGACAAATAAAGGCGTGATATTTTTAGATATGGCGAATTTCGGCGAAACGGATGTATCTAAATTTTTAGAGGCAAATGAAATTCTGCCGGTTTTGGAGCTTATACCCGTATTTTTTGATGAGGTAAAGGTAAAAAATTGCATAATAAAGGATGAAAGCGGCATAAATATATTAAGATTACCCTGCGGCGCGCAGGCGAAACTTGGCAGCACTCAGGTTATTTCACTTATTAGTTACTTAGCCACTATATTTGACTATTGCGTTGTTGACTTGCCTACTAATGAAGATGAAATTATTTTAACGGTGCTGGGCCAGGCAGACAGCATTCATTTTATTAGTGACAGCCGAAGCGAAAATATTGAGGCCTTAAATAATTTGGTGGGAAGATTAGAAGGGCAATTGGGGGACTCACGGCGAAAGGTCAGGATGATTGTCAGCGAATTAAACGGCAGGCCGGAGAACCTTGCCCTTCTGAAATACAGGATATATGCGACGCTCCCGGATATAAATAAGAATGAACAGAAATATAATTCGGCTATAAAGCGCATCGCAAGAGAAATCGGCGACGTTTTAATCGGCATCGTCTTAGGTTCGGGCGCGGCTTGGGGCCTGTCGCTTATAGGCGTGATAAAGGTTCTTGAGAGGGAGAAGATACCCATAGACATCGTTGTCGGGTCAAGCATGGGCGCCCTTATAGGGGCCTTCTGGGCTACCGGCAACAAAGGCGTTGATATGGAAAGGATCGCCATAGAGAATAAAAGGAGGTTCGGCGAATTTAGTTTCAAGGATTTAAAATTTCCGATAAGGGGGCTGCTCTCCGATAGGAAGGTATTATACTTCCTGAGAAGGCATCTGGGAAACAGGACCTTTCAGGATATAAAGTTCCCTCTTAAGATTGTCGCTACAAGCCTGGAGGACAGAAGAGAGGTTGTAATAGAATCAGGAGACCTTGTGGACGCGGTCAGGGCCAGCATTGCCATACCCGGTATATATTCCCCCATAAAATACCAAGACATGTACTTGATAGACGGCGGCGTATTGAATCCCGTGCCGGTATCCGTTTTGCTTAAAATGAATGTAAAGAAAATAATCGCGGTAAATATAACCCCCAGCCCGGAGGATGTCCAGAAGGGCTTGCTTATAGCCAGAGAAAAGGCCGCCAAGGAAAAACCCGAGTTTAAGCATAAAAAATTTCTTAACAGGATTTTTATAAAAGTGAGGAGAAAAATCCTGCATTTTTTAAAACCGAATATCCTGGAGATAATAACAAATTCCATAGAGGCATTGGAATATTCCGCGGCCGAGGCAAGCTGCAAACAGGCGGATGTGACAATACATCCAAACATCGCCGGCTGGTCCTGGAAGGATTTCGTGAATCCGGAGGTGCTTATCTCCTTGGGCGAGGATGCTGCCTTAAAGGCGCTGCCTGAGATTAAAAAGTTGATAGCGGAGGACTAAATGGAAAACCGAAATGAACTCAAACCCATTCATGTTGAGGCGTTTGATCTGGATGACGCGTGGTTTCAATGCCTGTCTGAAATACTTGAGAACGGGCATGTCTATAAGATTGACCGCGGAAGCTACGCCGGTCAGCGCAGGCTTGAGTTTGATTTTGTTACTGTGCGCGTGAAAAATCCCGCCCACCAGATAATTCCCATAATGCCCGAGGGCCTTGGGATCCCGGCGCCTACAAGCCTGGACTATATAAAACAGTATCTTTCGTATCTGTTGACGGGCATGAAGACCGCCACGGAAGATTACACCTACGGCGAGCGGCTTGTTGAACCAAAGGCCAAAATTGAGGAAACGGTTGACGGGAAGTCGTTAGTCCGCGAGATGCCCCTTAACTGCAATCAGATAGAAGAGGTAATCAAGATTTATAAAACGCAGGGTTTTGGCACTAACCAGGCGGTGATGGAGATAGGGATGCCTTCCGATATAAAATTGGCTGACCCGCCCTGCCTGCGCCTCATAGATACGCGCGTACGGTACGGGAAACTGCATTTCTTTTTATATTTCCGTTCATGGGATTTATGGGGCGGATTTCCGTCCAATCTGGGCGGGCTTGAGTTGGTAAAGCAATATATGGCCGGAGAGATAGGCGTGGAAAATGGCGAGATAATCGCCGCCAGCAAAGGCCTGCATCTTTATGAGTACGCATGGGAACTGGCGAAACAGAGGACGCACAAACCGGATTTGGTTATAGAATGAAAAAAAGAATAGGTATTCAGGGTTCTCTTGTTTTTCTGGCGCTGGCCCTTTCTATCATATTGTCCAGATTTTTATTCCGGCGCCGTGAGGGCGGCATCCTAGATCTGTTTTTGAATGCCGCGGGGATAACCATGGTTCTGTTAGGTTTTTTATTTCGTATAACGGCGAGGGGTTATAAATCGGAAATGTCAGATAACAGCAAAAGGTTGGTTACCGGCGGGCCTTACCGGCTCGTAAGGAACCCTATGTATTTCGGTACTCTCTTAATTGGCGCGGGCATTATTTTGGCGCTGTTTAATTGGTGGGTATTTTTTATATTTTTTACAGGTTTTTTGTTTATCTATATACCTCAGGTTAAGAAGGAAGAACAGGAGCTACTGGAGCAATTTGGGGATGAGTATAAAGAATATTCAAAGAAGACGCCGAAATATTTCCCCGGAAGCTTAAGACTTTTTAATGAAGGCGTCACAGACCGCTTATTTTTTAAATGGCCGTGGGTCAGGAAAGAGCTGCCTTCCTTAATAGCGGTGCTAGGCGCTATAATCGCAGTAAAGATATGGTTAAAACCTTGACAAACATCGCGGAGTTTGTTAATGTGAAAAAATGGATTATAAAGAAAGCGTTTTAATACTGGATTTTGGGTCTCAATATACCCAGCTGATTGCCCGGCGCGTCCGGGAATGTAAAGTCTACTGCGAGATACTTCCCTGTACGGCTCCGATAGCGGTTATCCGCCAAAAAGGGCCGCGCGCCCTGATCCTTTCGGGCGGCCCGGCGTCTGTTACCGCAGCAAAAAGCCCCGTCTGCGATAGGGGAGTTTTTTATCTGGGCAAGCCTGTGCTGGGTATATGCTACGGCATGCAGCTTGAGGGCCACTTTTTAGGCGGCAAGGTGGCGCGTTCCAAAATGCGGGAATACGGCTATGCGGAACTGGCCCGGGAAAACAGCTCGCCGTTATTTAAGGGCCTGCCTAAACGTTTTCAGGTTTGGATGAGCCATGGCGATAAGGTGATAAAATTGCCGGGCGGCTTTAAGGTCATCGGCGCAACCGAAAATTCTTCCATTGCCGCGATGGCCAACCAACAGTTAAGAATTTACGGCCTGCAGTTTCATCCCGAGGTCGCGCATACTTCGTTTGGCAAAAAGATATTTCAGAATTTCCTCTATGATATCTGCGGCCTGAAGAGAAACTGGAGCATGAAGTCATTTGTCAGGGAGTCGATACGCCAGATACGCGCGACAGCAGGAGATCAAAAGGTTATTTGCGCCCTTTCCGGAGGCGTTGATTCATCGGTCCTGGCGGTATTGCTCAATAAGGCCATAGGCAAAAACCTGACCTGCATCTTCGTAGATAACGGCCTATTGCGCAAGAATGAGCGCTATAACGTTGTCCGGACATTTAAGCATCATTACAAGATCAATCTTAAGGTGATCAATGCCGAAGAGCGATTCTTAAAAAAACTTAAAGGCGTTACCGATCCGGAGAAGAAAAGAAAGATTATAGGGCGGGAATTTATCAGTGTTTTTGAGCAGGAGGCGAAGAGGATCGGGAAGAAGGCAAATTTCCTTGCCCAGGGGACGCTCTATCCGGACCTGATTGAAAGCCGTTCCGCGTTCGGAGGCCCTTCGGCTACCATAAAGACGCATCACAATGTCGGCGGCCTTCCCGAACGTATGAAACTCAAATTAATAGAGCCCCTTAAATACCTCTTTAAAGACGAGGTTCGGCTTGTCGGAAGAGAACTGGGGCTGCCGGATGAGATCATCCAGCGGCATCCGTTTCCAGGGCCGGGGCTTGCGGTGCGCATCTTGGGCGAAATAACCAGGGAACGCCTGAATATGCTGCGGCTGGCTGACTGGATCTTTATCGAGGAAGTCAAGAAGGCCGGTTGTTACACAAAGACCTGGCAGGACTTCTGCGTTCTTCTGCCGGTCAAGTCGGTCGGAGTTATGGGAGACGAGAGGACCTATGAGAACGTCGCCGCCCTGAGGGCGGTGACCAGTGTTGACGGCATGACCGCCGACTGGGCCAGGCTGCCCAACGAGCTGCTGGCGAAGGTTTCAAACAGGATTATTAATGAGATAAAGGGCGTGAATAGAGTTGTATATGATATAAGCTCAAAGCCGCCCGCGACAATTGAATGGGAGTAAGGCATGATATGGAGAGTTGAAGTAAAAAATAAGGCCGGTATTTTTGACGCTGTCGGGGAAGGCATAAAAAGGCAATAAGCGGATTTAAATATAAAAGGCGTAAGCGGCGCCAGCGCCGTTGATATCTACATCCTTGAAGGCAAGATATCGGAGCCTGAGATACGGCGCGTCTGCACGAGGTTATTGGCAGACACAATAACCCAGGAATATAAATATGGCGGCTCCTTCGACATAAAGTCAGAAAAGGATACGCATGTTATTGAGGTATGCTACAGGCCCGGCGTTATGGATCCCGTAGAGGAGTCAACCAAGAAGGGGGTAAGAGATCTGGGCATCCCCGGGATAAATTCGGTAAAGACGGCCAGAAAATATCTGATTAAGGGAAATATAGGCGGCGAACAGATCAAATTGATCAGCGAGAAGCTTCTTTATAACAAGGTCATACAGCATATATGCGATCCGAAGACGGAAACGGCGGATTTGAAAATTGAAAAGGGAGAGGTGGCCCCGTATAAATTTAAATTGGTAAATGTGGATGTAGTGAATGCCGATGACGACAAACTGCTGCGCCTGTCCAAACAAGGCCAGTTGTTCTTAAGCTTGGCGGAGATGCGGGCGATAAGAGATTGGTTTAAAAAAATCGGAAGATTGCCCACCGATTGCGAACTTGAAACGCTGGCGCAGACATGGTCCGAGCATTGCAAGCATAAGACATTCAGGGGGATTGTAGAATATAAAGAAGTTGCAGGTCATAAGTCACAGGTCACAAGGACATTTAACAATCTGCTGAAAGAAACCATAATGAAGGTCACAAAGGAGCTGAAGAAGCCGTGGTGCGTATCCGTATTCAAGGACAATTCCGGCGTAATAAAGTTTGACTCTAAATATAATGTCTGTTTTAAGGTGGAGACGCATAATCACCCTTCAGCCCTTGAGCCTTACGGCGGCGCCGGGACAGGCATAGGCGGGGTAATAAGGGACCCGCTGGGCACCGGCAGGGGCGCAAAACCGATATTGAATACCGATGTTTTCTGTTTTGGGCCTCCTGACTATCCCCATGAAAAGTTGCCGAAAGGGGTCTTGCATCCGAAAAGGATTATGAAAGGCGTTGTGGCCGGCGTAAGGGATTATGGGAACAGGATGGGTATCCCTACGGCTAACGGCGCTGTTCTTTTTGATGAGCGTTATATAGGCAACCCTCTTGTCTTCTGCGGCAATGTCGGAATTATGCCGAAGGACAAGGCCACAAAAAGCGTTGACGCCGGAGATTTGGTGGTTTTGGTAGGAGGCCGCACCGGGAGGGACGGAATTCATGGCGCCACATTTTCCTCCGGCGAATTAACAACCGAATCAGAAACGCAATCAAGTTCAGCGGTGCAGATAGGGAATCCTATTACAGAAAAGAAGATGACGGATACGCTTCTTATAGGCAGGGATAGGAATTTATATAAGGCGATTACGGACTGCGGCGGCGGCGGCTTGTCCAGCGCGGTTGGCGAGATGGGCGAGGAGACCGGCGTAAAGATATTTCTTGAAAAGGTACCGCTGAAATATAAGGGGCTCACCTATACCGAGATCTGGATATCAGAGGCCCAGGAGAGGATGATCCTGGCGGTTGATCCTAAGAAGATTGACGCGCTCCTTGAGGTATTCAGGAAAGAGGACGTGGAAGCGACGGTTATAGGCGAATTTACAAAGACAAAACGGCTTGAGCTGTTCTACATAAGAAAAAAGGTGTGCGATATCGATATGGAGTTTTTGCATAACGGTGTGCCTAAGATAAAAAGGTCCGCGGTATGGGACGCGCCCGTTTTGGAGGAACCAAAAATCGAAGAGCCGAAGGATCTTACGCAGGCATTATTTAAGATACTTTCCAGCTACAATGTCGCGAGCAAGGAGTGGATTATCCGCCAGTATGATCATGAAGTCCAGGGTGGAAGCGTCCTTAAACCGCTCGTCGGCAGCTGTAATGACGGACCCAGCGACGCTTGTGTAATAAGGCCGCTTTTAGGCTCCAAAAAGGGGCTGATCATATCAAATGGCATAAACCCCAAATACAGCGCCGTTGATCCTTACTGGATGGCGGCCTCGGCGATTGACGAGGCGTTAAGGCAGATAATTGCCGTAGGGGGCTCGCTTGAGGAAGTCGCGATACTTGACAATTTTTGCTGGGGCAATACCGATAAACCTGACAGGCTGGGTTCCCTTGTGAGGGCAGCCCTCGGATGCTATACAACAGCCAAGGGTTTCGGCGCGCCGTTTATTTCCGGGAAGGACAGCCTGAATAACGAATATTCCGTTGAAGGGGAATCCGTGGCAATACCGGGCACGCTTTTAATATCGGCGATGGCAGTTATGGACGATGTATCTAAGAGCGTCAGCATGGATTTGAAGGAGCCGGGCAACCTGATATTTGTGGTAGGCAATACCTATAATGAATTGGGCGGCTCGCATTATTACCACATAAATAATTTTGTGGGGAGGAATGTACCCAGGGTAGATGTGAAGCGCGCGAAGGAAGTAATGCGGAAGTTATCGCAGGCCATAAACAAGGGGTTGGTAAGGGCGGCCCACGATTGCTCGGAGGGCGGTATAGGCGTCGCGTGCGCGGAGATGGCCTTTGCGGGCGGGATCGGGATGGAGATAAGGCTGAATAGGGTGCCGTTTAAGTCAGAGGACAGAAGAAATGATACAATATTGTTTTCGGAGTCAAATACAAGGTTTATTGTTGAGGTGCCGAAAAAATATAAGAAAAAATTCAGAAAAATAATGAAAGGGGCCCCAACAGGCCTGATAGGCGAAGTAAAGAGCCAAGAGAGATTCAGTGTTATCGGCCTTGACGGGAAGTCCGAGATCGTGGATGCGTCATTGAAAGAACTGAAAGACGTCTGGCAGTCGCCGTTTAAAAACTATTAACTATGGGTAAGACAAGGGTAATGATATTGCGGGCAGCGGGGACAAATTGCGACCATGAAACGGCATTTGCGTTTCAGGAGGCGGGCGCGAAAACGGAACTTGTCCATATAAACCAACTGGTAAGAGGGGACAAAGACCTGAAGGATTACCAGATACTCGCAATACCCGGCGGCTTTACCTACGGCGATGATATTGCCAGCGGGAAGATACTGGCGAACGAATTAAAATACAAACTGGAGGATGACATCAGGAGGTTTATTACCAAGGGGAAATTGATAATAGGTATATGTAACGGCTTCCAGATATTAGTCAAGGCAGGGCTTCTGCCTAATTTAAACGGGGATTTCCAGATGGAAACAACCCTGACCCTCAATGATTCGGCAAGATTTGAGGACCGATGGGTTTATCTTAAGAATATGTCTTCAAAATGTGTTTGGACTAAAGGCCTGGCAGGGAGTATAATATATTTGCCTGTTGCGCATGGGGAAGGAAAGTTTATAGCGAGGGATGGCAATATCTTGGGGATTCTGGATACGGAAGGCCTTATTGTTTTTAAATATACGGATAGAGACGGCAATTTCAGCGGATATCCCGTTAATCCGAACGGTTCGGCTGAGAATATCGCGGGGATATGCGATCAGACAGGGAGAATTTTTGGTTTAATGCCTCACCCTGAGAGGCATATACGATATACTCAGCATCCGAGGTGGACAAGGGAAGAACCAAAAAAGGAAGGGGACGGGCTTGCTATTTTTAGAAGCGGCGCAGATTATGCGAAGAAGATGCTCTAGTTGTAAAAAGGAATATTGCGGTTTATTCGGAATTTACGGCCACAAGGATGCCTCGCGGCTTGCCTATCTGGGGCTTTATTCTCTCCAGCACAGGGGCCAGGAGAGCGCCGGCATAGTGGCCTCTGACGG
>Ga0209824_10000577_pt1 | contig 22635 bp, 18 predicted proteins | sample VDWuncwatermetaG_FD_184124 | JGI IMG/M metagenome (GOLD analysis project Ga0209824, IMG submission 184124) | Wastewater microbial communities from Netherlands to study Microbial Dark Matter (Phase II) - VDW unchlorinated drinking water (SPAdes)... ...
CTAGGGGCTAGGGCTGAAGGCTGAGACATCGCTGTTTTTCTAGTCCCTAGCCCCTAATCCCTAGCCCCTATTTTTTTCTAGCCCCTAACCCCTATTTTTCAAGTATTCTGCACCACGATTTTCGGGAATACCGCCGAGCGGTCTTGCGCGGATTCGGCGATTTTGACGGCGACGCGGCGCGCGATGGTGCGATAAATTTCGGCGACGCGACTGTCGGGATGCGAGACCACGGTGGGCATCCCGGAATCGGCTTGTTCGCGGATGCTCATGTCCAGCGGCAGCGCGCCCAAAAATTCGGTGTCGTATTCTTTGCACATTTTCTCGCCGCCGCCGCTGCCGAATATCGGTTCTTCGTGGCCGCATTTCGAGCACACGTGCAGGCTCATGTTTTCGACGATACCGACGATGGGGATGCCAACTTTTTGGAACATTTTGAGGCCGCGCCGCGCGTCGAGCAGGGCGATGTCTTGCGGAGTGGTGACGATCACCGCGCCGGTCACCGGCACTTTTTGCGCCAGCGTCAGTTGAATATCGCCGGTACCGGGCGGCAGATCCACCACTAGATAATCCACATCATGCCATTTGGTGTCGGTGAGCAACTGTTCCAGTGCCTGCGTCACCATCGGTCCGCGCCATACCATGGGCGTTTCCACGTCGATCAAAAAACCGATGGACATGGCTTGGATGCCGTGGCCGAGCATCGGCTCCAAGCTTTTGCCGTCAGACGACTCCGGGCGGCCGCTGATGCCCAGCATTTGCGGTTGCGACGGGCCGTAAATATCCGCATCCAAAATTCCCACGTTCGCGCCTTCTGCGGCCAAGGCCAGCGCGAGGTTGACGGCGGTGGTGGATTTGCCCACGCCGCCTTTGCCCGAAGCCACGGCGATGATGTTTTTAACGCCAGGAACCAGTTTGACCCCACGCTGCACGCTGTGCGAGACGATTTTGCTGCTGATGTTGACGCTGACATTGCCTGCGCCGGGAATGGTTTTGAGCTTGGCGATAACCTGCTTGCGGATGCCGTCCATCACCGTTTTGGCGGGGTAGCCGAGCACGATGTCGAGAGAAATGCTGTCGCCTTCCACCTTGATGTTGCGCGCCTCCTTGCTGGCGATGTAATCCTTGTTGGTGTTGGGGTCGGTAATTTCCTTGAGTGCGGTTTCGACTTGTTGCTGGGTGATAGCCATTTTGAAATTCCTTGGTAGTGAATTAAAAGCGTGATCGGTGATCGGTGATCGGAGCGAAGCTTAGAGAGCGGGTTTTAATCACCATTCACTGATCACCGATCACGCCTTTCAGAGCTAGGATTTTAACAAATATCGGGATGCGGCATACAGTTTGTTACAATTCGCGCTTTGCTTATCCCGACTTTCCCCCCGATGACCCCGCGCAAAATCCTCGTCACCTCGGCTTTGCCTTACGCCAACGGCAGCATCCACATCGGCCATCTGGTCGAATACATCCAGACTGATATCTGGGTGCGTTTTCAGAAAATGCAAGGGCACGAGACGCACTACGTTTGCGCCGATGACACCCATGGCACCCCCATCATGCTGCGCGCCGAGAAAGAAGGCATTTCGCCGGAAGCTTTGATCGCGCGCGTCCACGGCGAGCATTTGCGGGATTTCACTGGCTTTCATGTCGCCTTCGACCATTACGGCAGCACCCATTCCGACGCGACCCGCGACTACGCCGAAACCATTTATCGCAGCTTGCGCGACGCGGGTTTGATCGCCAAAAAATCCGTCGAGCAATATTACGACCCGCTCAAAGAAATGTTTTTGCCCGACCGTTTCATCAAAGGCGAATGCCCCAAATGCGGCGCGAAGGACCAGTACGGCGACAACTGCGAAGTCTGCGGCGCGGCCTACGTGCCGACGGATTTGAAAAACCCGTATTCCGCCGTTTCCGGCGCGGCGCCGGTGCGGCGCGCGTCGGAACATTATTTTTTCAAATTATCGGACGCGCGTTGCGCCGATTTTTTGCGCGCCTGGACAACTTCGGGGACGCTGCAAGCAGAAGCGGCCAATAAAATGAAAGAATGGTTGGGCAATGCTGCACCTGCCACGCCGCCGCCCTCTCCCCAACCCTCTCCCGCCAGCGGGAGAGGGGGCAATCGGCGCGACGCTCTAGCGAGCGTCGCCCAATCACACACGCTTTCTGACTGGGACATCTCGCGCGATGCGCCGTATTTCGGTTTCGAGATTCCCGACGCGCCGGGAAAATTTTTCTACGTGTGGCTGGACGCGCCGGTGGGCTACATGGGCAGCTTCAGAGAGTTGTGCCGCTCAAAAAATATCGACTTCGATGCGTATTGGAAAGAAGGCGCGACCACCGAACTGCATCATTTTATCGGCAAAGATATCCTCTACTTTCACGCGCTGTTCTGGCCGGCGATGCTGAAAAACGCCGGTTACCGCACCCCCACTGGCATTTACGCGCACGGCTTTCTCACCGTCAACGGCGAAAAAATGAGCAAGTCGCGCGGCACCTTTATCACCGCCGAGAGCTACTTGCAACAAGGTATGAACCCCGAATGGCTGCGCTATTACTACGCGGCAAAATTGAACGATACCATGGAGGACATCGACCTCAATTTCGACGATTTCGTGGCGCGCGTCAACAGCGATTTGATCGGCAAATACGTCAACATCGCCAGCCGCTGCGCGGGGTTTATCGCCAAGCGGTTTTCGGGCAGGCTGGCCGTGTCGGTTTTTGCGGACGAAATCGCCGCCGAATTCGCCGCCGCCCCCGCCGCAATCGCCGCGCACTATCAAGCGCGCGAATACAGCAAGGCGATGCGCGAAATCATGCGGCTCGCCGATCTCGCCAACCAGTATGTCGATGCCCACAAACCTTGGGAAATCGCAAAATCTCCCGAACGCAGCGCTGAACTGCACACAGTGTGCTCGACCGCGCTGGCGTTGTTCCGCGAGCTGACGCTGCTGCTCAAACCGGTGCTGCCGGAAGTCGCCCGCCACGCCGAAGCGATGCTCAACATCGCGCCGCTACAATGGGCGCAATCGTGGCAACACTTGCCCGCCGGACACGCGATCAACCCCTACCAGCACCTCATGGCGCGCGTCGATCCCAAGCAAATCGCCGCGTTGGTCGCCGCCAACCGATAATGGCCGAGCAGGTGATGGTTGAGGCGGCGCGGCGAGAATACGGGTAAAATTAACGCGGTAGGTCGGGCTTTAGCCCGACAACCAACGCGATGTCGGGCTAAAGCCCGACCTACAATAAAACATTCCATGCCCGAACGCGCCAACCGCACCTTTATTTGCAGCGTGGTTTTTTTCGATATCGCCGAATATTCGAAAAAACCCGTTTCGGAGCAGATCAGCCTAAAAGACCGCTTCAACGCGCTGTTGTCTGAGGCGTTACAGGACGCGCCTGCCCAGGATCGGGTGATCCTCGATACCGGCGACGGCGCGGCCATCAGCTTCATGGGCGATCCCGAAGACGCGCTGTTCGTCGCCGTGCGTTTCCGCGACGCGCTCGCGACCAAAGCGGCGGCGACGCAGGCGCGACCCGAACCAGCACCGCCCCTCTTGGTTCGCATCGGCATCAATCTGGGGCCGGTCAAACTGGTCAAAGACATCAACGGCCAGCCCAACATTATCGGCGACGGTATCAACGTCGCGCAACGCATCATGAGCTTTGCCGAGATCGGCCAGGTGCTAATTTCACGCCCGTATCACGACGTGGTGGCGAGGCTTTCCGAAGAGTACGGCCAGTTATTCAGCTACCTCGGCACCCGCACCGACAAGCATGTGCGCGAGCACGAAGTGTTCACCGTCGGCGCTAACGCGGGCACTGGCGGTTTCGATATCCGCACCCGCAAAATAGCTCGTTTTGAGCCTGCCGACGATGCCACGCGCGCCGCCGCGACAACGCCAACCGCCGCGCGTTTTTCCGCGCACCACAAGCTGCTGATTTGGGCGCCGCTGACGGTCGCCGCAGTGCTGCTGCTGGGCATGGCGCTGCGCGGCCAACGCGGCGCGCCCGATACTATTTCGTCCAAACAGGAATTGTCTGCGCTCGCCCAGCCCGGCGCGAACAAATCTGCGACCGCGAAAAGCGAGGCGCAGATGCCCGCCGCCCCCGCTGCCGGGAAGTTCGGTAAACCGTTGCCGACGGAGCTTGCCCATATCAGTTTGGTGGTGGTGCCGTGGGGGGAAGTGTATGTGGACGGCAAGATGCTGGGCATCAGCCCGCCGCTCAAGTCTGTTGAAGTCAAACCGGGCAGCCACAAAATCGAAATTAAAAACACCGCGTTCCCACCCCACACCGAAACTGTGTTTGTGCAAGCGCGCGAACGGGTTAAAATCAATCACCGTTTCAACAAATAGGAAAGTGCGATGCGTCTTCGATGGTTATTGTATGTCCCCCTAGTCCTGCTCGCCGGTTGCGCGGTCACCGGCGGCGAGTCGCCGCTGTCGCTTTTTCAAACCAAGGGCGAGATCGCGCTGCAAGCCGGGATCAAAAATTACGAGGAAGGCGATTACCGCGACGCGCTCATCGACTTGCAAAGCGCGCTCGGCAGCGGCCTGAACAAGTCCGCCGAAATCCGCGCGCACAAATACAGCGCGTTCGTCTATTGCGTTACCGGCAAAGAAAAACTGTGCCGCGACGAATTTAAAAAAGTGTTGGAACTCGATCCCGCTTTTAATTTGGATGCGGCCGAGGCCGGGCACCCGATGTGGGGGCCGGTGTTCCGCGGTGTGAAGGCTGCGGATAGAAATAGAAAAAGCTTTTAGCCACGGATTAACACGGATTGACACGGATAAAACCAACCCCAATGCTTTTGAATTTATCCGTGTCAATCCGTGTCGCTTAGAAGCGCCTACTTCTGGTAATCCGTGGCTAGATTTTGATTTGTTTGTGTTATCTGCGGCTACATTATTTTTTTAACCCCCCATGGAAACCCGCAAATTAGGCCGCTTTGAAATCATCGGCGTGCTCGGCAAGGGTGCGATGGGGGTAGTTTATAAAGCCAACGACCCGTTGCTCGACCGGGTGGTCGCCATCAAAACCATCAATCTCTCGCACGAAGGCGCGGAGTCGGCGGAATTCGAGGCGCGCTTTTATCAGGAGGCCAAATCCGCCGGCGGGTTGAACCACCCCAACATCGTCACGGTATACGACATCGGCACCACCGGCGACACCGTTTACATGGCACTCGAATACCTGCAAGGCCAGGAACTGCGCGAGTTGATGATCCCCGGCACTCCGCTGGCAGTATCCAAGGCCATCGACATCGCAACGCAGGTGGCGGATGGGTTGGCCTTTGCCCACGAGCATCATGTCGTCCACCGCGACATCAAGCCGGCCAATATCATGATGGTGCGGGAAGGTCTCGCCAAAATCACCGACTTCGGCATCGCCCGCCGCCGCGCTTCCGAAGTCAAAACCGAAACCGGCATCGTGCTCGGATCGCCGCGCTACATGTCGCCGGAACAGGTCATGGGCAAACGCGCCGACCACCGCTCCGATATTTTTTCGCTGGGGGTGATGCTCTATGAAATGCTCACCGGCAGCGCGCCTTTCACCGGCGAAAATCTCAACGCGATGATGTTTCAAATCGTCAACCAAGTGCCGCCACCACCTAGGCTCAGCAATCCTTTGGCACCGCAGATGCTCGATTACATCGTTGCCAAAGCCTTGGCAAAAAGCCTGGATGACCGCTACCAGAACGCGAAAAACATGGCCGACGATTTGCGCGAGTGCGGCCGGCAGCTGCTCGCCATCGAAACCGGCAAGAAACTGGACTCGCTCGCGGCTGAAATGACCTGGCCGCCGGGCGAATCGCGCACCTTGATCGATGCTGACATCAGCAGCGAACTCGACAATTTGCCGACACCCAAATCGCGCCGCGACGATGCGCAGGACGCGGAACCGGCACCCGCTTTCACTTTGGCCAAATCGTTCGACTCCACTCAAGCCACGCTGCGCATGGCGCAACAGGCAGGCATGGAAAGGGATTTCGGCGATTACATCAAAACCATGAAAGTGGCGCACCTGGGCGAGGCGACGCTCGACAACCTGTCACCCTATACCCCCCACGCACCGGCTGCGCCGCCCATCAACCCGTCGGTACCCGCCCCGATGCCCCCGGCGATCGACAAGTCCGGGTGGAGCACGCTCGATAAAATCATTTTTGCGGGGGGCTTGGCACTCGTGGTCGCGGTGGCTGCGGCCTTTTTTACAGGCTGAATCTTTTCGCGTCGCGCGCGCTATTCTCATCGGAAACTCGTCTGATAAGAACGGCAGTCGCATGTAGGTCGGGCTTTAGCCCGACAACAGGGTGCGTTGCTAGCAGCGTGATGTCGGGCTAAAGCCCGACCTACGGGAAATTACGGGAAATTACCGCAGAATTGCTTTGCGTCCTCAGCCGCGTTCTCTAGCGCATTCTCCGCATCTCTGAACGGCAGCGTCGCCAACCGCGGACACGCCAAACGCGCTTCGAGCGCGGCGATATTTTCCTCACAAGCGAGCATCTGCGGGTCGATCAAATTCGCTACCCAGCCCGCCAGCGGCAACCCCGCCGCGTCGATGGCTTGTCGCGTCAGCAAGGCATGATTCAAGCAACCCAGCCGTATCCCCACCACCAGAATCACCGGCAAACCGATCAGCTTGGCCATATCGGACGTGTCCTGCCGCGCATTCAAAGGCACGCAAAAACCACCCACGCCTTCGACGATCACCGCTTCCGCCAGCGATTGCAATTTTGTAAACGCGCGCTGTATTGCCTCAGGCTCGATGCGTGCGCCCGCAGCCTCCGCCGCCAACTGCGGGGCGATGGGGGACGCGAAAGCGTAGGGGTTCACCCACGCGCGCGGTGCGGCGACATTGCTCGCGGCCACTAGCTGCGCCACATCGCCACCCGCTCCCGCATCGCCGCACGCGACCGGCTTCATCCCCACCACCGATTTTCCTTGCGCGGAAAAATAAGCGAGCAAGGCGCAAGCCGCGCGGGTTTTGCCGATGCCGGTATCGGTGCCGGTGATGAAATAACCGTTCATATTACGATCCGTAGGGGCGCGATTTATCGCGCCCGCGCTCTCAACGAGGGCGCGATAAATCGCGCCCCTACATTGTTGTTTTACCCCGATGGACGATATGGGTCGAATTGTATTATCTGCCGCCCATCGTCCAATTTGGTTTTGGGGCGTGCGGGGGGTTTCCACGCATGGCCGTAAATGACTTCAAACGTCGCGGGCAATTTGCCGTCTTTACGCAAGCCTTCATAAACGCGCACCGCCTTTTGCCACGCGTTCTTGCCGCTGAGTCCGGGGCGACGGCCAGCGGTCACATTGTGCGCGCCGATGGCTTGCAAATCGCGCATCACGTCGATGGCTTCGGCATAAGTCAGGGTGATGATTTCCATGTCTATCACCGGCGTGGCAAAGCCCTGCCTCACCAGCAAGTCGCCGATGTCGTGCATGTCCACAAAGCGGTTGAAATGGGTGTAAGCATCCATGCCGCCAAACGCCTGGCGCAATTCTTTCAGCGTATCGGGGCCGAAGGTGCTGAACATGAACAGCCCTTCCACTTGCAACACGCGGTGAATTTCCGCAAACGCCAGACCCAGATCGTTGCACCATTGCACCGTCAAATTCGACCACACCATGCTCGCCGAAGCGGCTTTGATCGGCAAGGCTTCGACATCGCCCGCAAGGTAACGTGTCGCCTGTGCCACCTTGGCACCTGGCATGAATTTCTGCCACCACGCCGCAGTCGATAAATTGAGACCTTGTGCCCGATGGTGCATCGCCAGCGCGATGTCCACCGCGACCAGCGGGTTGTCGGGATAACGTGTCGCCAGCTTGCGGCTGCCGTAGCCGGTGCCGCTGCCCACATCGAGCATCATGCCGCGCAAGGGTTTGAGATAATCCAAGCGCGACAACATGCGCTCGCACACCTCGAACTGCAGCACCGCCGCCGCATCGTAGCTGGCCGCCGCGCGGTTAAAAGAATGGCGCAGCGCGCGCTTGTCGATGCGGGTGTCTGGGTTCATTGCGGGGTAGCGTAACGCATTGCCAAAGCCGCTTCGATAAATGCTTGCGGATGCGACAAAAAAGGCGCGTGGCCGCAACCCGGCAACAAGCTCAACTCTGCGCGCGGGATATTTTGTTGCATCCAGATTGCGGCAGCGGGCGCGGCGATGGTGTCCGTCTCGCCGTGCAACAACCACACCGGTTGCGTTATTTTTCTACAAGTAGCGCGCAAGTCGTTTTCCATCAACATCCGCAAACCCGCCTGCAACGCCGCCGGGGAAGGCTCGCCGCGCGCAAACAATTCTTTTCGCAGCAGCATCAAGAGCGCGTCGCCAGCCTCGCTGCCGCGCATTTGCAACGCCAAAAAACGTTGCAAAGTCTTCGCGTAATTCAAATTCAAGTCTGCCGAAAATTGCTGTAGCACCGCCACATCCATCCCCTGCGGCCAATCGGCGCGTCCGACAAAACAAGGCGTAGCCGCCACCAGCAACAAGCCTTGCACCCGCGACGGCCAGCGCGATGCCACGGCCAGGGCAACTTGCCCGCCCAGCGACCAGCCGCACAACATGATTTTCCGGTGCGGTGACACTTGCATGAGAATCACCGCTGCCACCGCTTCCACCGTGCTGGCAAAATCGGACGGTTCGGCAGGTTGGCACCTGCTGTATCCATGTCCCGGCAAATCGATTTTATGCAGGTGAAAATGTTTTTCCAAGTCCGCCGTCACGCTTTCCCACACGCCGCTGTGCGACCCCCAACCGTGCAGCAACACCAACAACGGATGGTCGGCGGAGCCGCTGCTTTCGAGGTGGAGTGGTGACATATGCCTAAGCCAGAAAAGCTTTTAGCCACGGATTAACACGGATTAACACGGATTAAAACAAGTGCAACAAAAACGCTGATGTTGGTTTTATCCGTGTTCATCCGTGTTCATCCGTGGCTAAGTTTTTCATTTCCCCCATCACACTACCTCCTGCAAGGCTGCCACCAATTCCTTCACGTCCTCTATTTGATGCGATGCCGACAGCGAGATGCGTAGCCGTGCCGTGCCTTGCGGCACTGTCGGCGGACGTATTGCGGGTACCCAGATGCCGCGTTCGCGCAGGGCCGCGCTGACCCGCAACGCTTCCGCCGTGTCGCCGATTATCAGCGGCTGGATCGGCGTGTCGGAAGGCAGCAGGTGCCAGCGCGAGGACGAATGCAACGGTAAGATTTTTTCCTGCAAATGCAGCCGCAGGTGATCGAGATGCGCGCGCCGCCAGTTTTCATGTTCGATCAAATGCAGGCTATACAACAGGGCATCGGCCAGCAACGGCGGCGTGGCGGTGGTGTAAATGTAGGTGCGGGCCTGTTGCATCAAATTTTCTATCACCGTCGCCTCGCCAGCGACAAATGCGCCAAATACGCCGGCGGCTTTGCCCAGCGTCGCCATATAAACGATGCGCGGCGAACGCAAACCAAAATGCGCCAACACGCCGCGCCCCGCCGCGCCCAGCACCCCAAAACCGTGCGCGTCGTCGATCAGCAACAGCGCATCGTAGCGCTCGCACAGCGCGAGTATTTCCGGCAGCGGCGCGATATCGCCTTCCATGCTAAACACCGCATCGGTCGCCACCAATTTGCGCGGGGCTTTTGATGCGGCCAACTGGCGCGCCAACGCAGATAAGTCTTTGTGCGGATAACGCGCAAATTTAGCGCGGCTCAGCAAGCATGCGTCGTTCAGCGATGCGTGGTTGAGCTTGTCGGCAAACACGGCATCGCCGCGCCGCAACAGCGCGGTCACCACGCCCAGATTCGCCATGTAGCCAGCAGAAAAAAGCAGCGCCTGTGGCAGCCTGACAAATTTGGCGAGTGCGTTTTCGAGCGCGTGGTGGGATGCGTGATGCCCGGTGATGAGGTGCGACGCGCCCGCGCCCACGCCGTTTTTACGCGCGCTCTCCGCGACCGCTTTAATCAGCTGCGGATGCGCGGCCAAGCCCAAATAATCATTGCTGGCAAACGACAAATACACTTTACCGTCGAGCATCACGCGGCTGCTTTGCGGGCCATCATGCACCGCGCGTTGCCGCAACAACCCGGCGCGTTGGCGGTTTTCGAGTTGGGATTGGATGTCGGCAAACACGGTTGAAGAAATGAAATTTTTATCTTGTGTAGGTCGGGCTTTGCCCGACAACTGGGTGAGTTGATGGCGGCGTGATGTCGGGCATAGCCCGACCTACAAAGGCTGTGGGTGCGAATTTATTCGCACGATCAACGTGTTCTGTGCGAATTATGGGCAAAGCCCGGTATCCTGTGGAAAATTCGCACCCACAACCCCAACTTAGTTCTATGAAAATAATAAACTTTTGCCTTCAACTGCGTTTTTTAGGATTAAAAGGGATATGCCGATTTAACGATGCTTTGAGGGTTTAATTCAAAATTCAAAACTAAAAATTCAAAATTGCTTTACATCGCCGTTAACCCCAGCTTGGCGAACAGCGCCTTATCTTTTTCCGCTTCGGGATTGCCGGTGGTCAGCAATTTCTCGCCGTAAAAAATAGAATTCGCGCCTGCCACAAAACACAACGCCTGCACCGCTTCCGACATTTCCTGCCGCCCGGCGGAGAGCCGCACCATCGCATCCGGCATGGTGATGCGCGCCGCCGCGATGGTGCGCACAAATTCCAGCGGGTCGAGCGGGACCGTGCCCGCCAGCGGGGTGCCCGCAACTTGCACCAAGTTGTTGATCGGCACCGATTCGGGGTAAGGGTTCATGTTGGCGAGTTGCGCCAGCAGTCCGGCGCGCGCCGCACGCGATTCGCCCATGCCGACGATGCCGCCACAGCACACGTTCATGCCCGCGTCGCGCACTTGCGCCAGCGTATCCAGCCTGTCCTGATAATCGCGCGTGGTAACGATCTCGCCATAAAATTCCGGCGCGGTGTCGAGATTGTGGTTGTAATAATCCAGCCCCGCCGCCTTGAGTTGCTGCGCCTGGCCGGGTTTTAACATGCCCAGCGTGGCGCAGGTTTCCAGCCCCAGCGCTTTCACCGCCGCAACGATTTCGGTCACCTGGTCGAGGTCGCGCTGCTTCGGACCACGCCACGCTGCCCCCATGCAAAAACGCGTCGCCCCATTGGCCTGCGCCGATCGGGCGGCGAGCAGAACTTCATCTTTGGAGAGCATTTCCTGATTTTCAACACCCGTATGATGGCGCGCCGCTTGCGGGCAATAACCGCAATCTTCGGGGCAACCGCCCGTCTTGATCGAAATCAACGTAGAAAGCTGCACCGCGTTGGCGGCGTGATGTTGGCGGTGGATGGTCTGCGCGCGAAACAGCAGATCGTTAAAAGGCAATGCCAACAACGCCTCTATGTCGGCGACTGGCCAGCGTGGGGTTTGCGCCGCCAGTGCGGACGCGAGCGACTGCGGGGCGGGGCTTGCAATTACGGCGATATCCATGAAATTTTCCTGTTACTCTAATTTGTTTTCATAACGGGATGGACAGTGCTGTCATCCGCGAATAGTATTTGTAGGTTCGGCTTTGCCCGACCCAGGTGACTGATGTGCGAATAAATTCGCACCCACAAGAGGATGAAAATTTGCTTGGCACATTTTCCTTTGCCGTATAACTTCATACCCCCTGTGGGTGCGAATTTATTCGCACACTTTGTGCGTGACAAAACCCGCACATGCTTTATCCTGATGCGCATCATGGCCGATGCAAATTTTATTGTCAAATTTTAGCGTGTTTAAATTAAACAAGCGATTACTTTTTAAGCTGCCCTATTTTCAACGGCATTGTCTCTTATGCGGCGAATCTGACGCGGCATCACGCCACGCAGCCCTATGTTCGGCCTGTCATCTGAGTCTGCCGCATTTGTCCGCCGAGAGTTGTCCGGTGTGCGCGCTGCCTGCATCGCAAGGCCAAGTGTGCGGCGCGTGTCTGGCGGATTCCCCGGCGTTCGACTTCACCGTGGCGGCATTGCGCTACGCCTTCCCCGCAGACGCGCTGATCCACGCGCTCAAGTATCGCGGCGACCTGGCGTTGACCCGCACCCTGGCAGATTTATTATCCGCAAAAATAATCGCGGTGTCCCAACCCGATTGTCTTTTGCCGATGCCGCTGCATCCGACGCGCTTGCGCGAGCGCGGCTTTAATCAAGCGCTCGAAATTGCGCGCGCTTTAGCGAAAACAACGTCTGTGGATTTGCTGGCGGATGCCTGCGAGCGGATACGCGACACCCCCCCGCAAATCGGCCTGCCCTGGAAAGCGCGCACCAGAAACATGCGCGGCGCGTTTGCCTGTGCCGCCGATCTGCGCGGGCTGCATGTTGCCATGGTTGACGACGTGATGACCACGGGCGCGACCTTGAACGAACTGGCAACGGTACTGAAAAAATGCGGCGCAACGCAAGTGAGCGCGTGGGTGGTAGCGCGGACGCTCGGCAGAGATCGGACGTAGGGGCAAGCCCCTACGGTAATCGGGTTTGTTTGAGGCGCTGGTTCACAAACGCCTGCAATTCGGGCGTAAGACTTTCACTGGATTTGGCGCGAACGTAGGCTTCGCTGGCTTCGCTCAAGCGGCCTTCGGCTTGCAGCGATATGCCCAGCCCCATCCACCATACGCCTGCGGCGGGGCTGAGCTTGAGCGCGTTTTGGTACTGCTCGATGGCCTGCTCGTGGCGGGTTTCTCGCTGCAACAAGGCCGCAAGAAAGGCCAGATAATCGGCATGGCGGACGGCGTGGGGCAGATTTTTTTGCAAGGTTTGGATCGCGGCGGCGGTGGCGCCGCGCTCGACTTCGATACGCGCCAGCATCATCGCAAAAGCGATGTTGTCGGGGTGAACAGCCAACCCCTCGCGCAGCACCCGCTCGGCTTCGCTGCTGCGGCCTTGTTCGAGCAACAGCCCCACCAGCGTTTGCCGCCCGGCATCGTGCGCGGGATGCTGTTTGAGCAATGCCGCATAAGCTTCGAGTGCCTCGTTGACCCTGCCCTGCTGCATCAAGGCCACAGCTTTCTGAAACTCGTGCTCGGCGCGTTGTTGCGGGCTGATCTGTTTGATTTCTTTGCCCGCTTCAGTCTCACGCGTTGCGGCGGGCATCGCCTTTTCCGGTAGGGCGAGCGGCTTTCCGCCGGGTACTGAAGGAGGCGGGAGTTTGCCGATGAGCGGCTTATGCGCGAGCGGTTTGTCGGTTATCCTCTGCGCCGGCAATTCGCTGAGTTTGAGGCTAGGAAAAGATGCCAGGATATCGTTGACGGCTTTTTCACTCGGTGCCACCACGGGCTGCGTTATCTTCGAAGGAACGGAAACAGCCGAAATTTCAGCGGGGGCAGCGGCGGACGGTTCCGGCGTTTTCAGCACAGCGGTGATTGCCGCCGACTTTTCACCGGTACGCGACTCTATCGGCGCAGGCAAACCGCGCACAAAATATCCAGACAGCATTTGCGGCAAAAGCCAGGCAACGGGCAGAGCTGCCAGCAAGATTAAAACGAGTCGCTTGCCGCCCGAGTACGTGCCGCGCGCGGACACGCTGCGCACCTCGGTGCCGGTCTCGCCCATACCGCTGTGCCCATTCTGCGCTACCCCGCGCTTTTCCAAATCCTGTAAAACCTTGTTGATGACGCTCATAGCAGTACCCAGCCCAGCCCGCCTGCTGACAGCAACAACAGGGTAGCCAACGCGACCCGTCCGCGCCACCACGCGGGTTTTGCCGCCTGCGTGTCCGCGACGGCGACGCGCACATGTGCGGGCAAGACTTCATGCCCGCCTTCGCCGTAAGTAAGCATCATGGCCTTGTGCGCGATGATGTTGATCAGACGGGGAATACCGCCGCTGGCCCGGTACAAAGCTTTGACCGCCGCCGGGTTGAACACGCGGCCGCCTTTGTGGCCCGCGATGCCGAGGCGATGGCTCAAATACAAATCCACTTCGTCCTTGCGCAAACCGCCCAAGCGATATTGAAACGTGATGCGTTGGCGCAGTTGCCGCACCGACTGCTGCGCCAGATGTTCGTCCAGTTCGGGCTGGCCGAACAATACCACTTGCAGCAATTTGCGTTTTTCGGTTTCCAGGTTGGTCAGCAAGCGCAACGCTTCCAGCGTTTCGAGCGGCATGGCTTGCGCTTCGTCCAAGCACACGATGACACGCTTGCCGGCCCGCGCAAAATCAAGCAACGCGCGGGTCAAGGCTTTCAACAATTCATGTTGCTCGATATTTTTTTCCAGCGGGGCTTTGAATTCTTCGGCGAGCGCCAATAACAGGCTGCGCGGATCGAGATAGGGATTGGGAATATAAGCGGCGACAAAATCGCGCCCGATGGAGGCGAGGAATTTGCGGCACAGCATGGTTTTGCCGCTGCCGACTTCGCCGGTGATTTTAATAAAACCTTCGCCATTGCGGGCGGCGACCAGCAGGGTATTCAACGCCTCCTGATAACTCGAGCAGGCGAAAAAAAAGCTGGTATCGGGGGTTAATCCGAAAGGCGGTTCCCGCAAACCAAAATGCGCTCGATACATGGGTTATCTCATATTTTGCGGGCCGGGAACTTATCCCGATAACCGTGTCGGGTTTACACGGCAGTCAGTAATTAAAGCGACAGACAAAAGCAAAACCCTGTCCACAGATTACGCAGATTACACAGATTTAACCCTTTACTTACCCCACGATTTTGCTATGCAACCTTTTACCTGAGCCGTTTTAATGGTTTTTTTAATCTGTGTAATCTGCGGATTACGATTTTGGGGTTTGCTTTTATTTGTCGCCCATATTTCTGACTACTAAGTAAGCCGACCTACGGGATCTGCGGTGCCGCTTCGCCGCTGGGCTTGCGCCCCATCGCCTCTATTCTTCCCTGGCTTTGCAAAATATCCTGCGCCCAATTTTGGTCGCTGTGGATCACGGTAGGTTTCAACAAAATCACCAGTTCATGTTTTTCGGACGCGCTGCTACTGTTGCGAAACAAGGCACCCAAGCCGGGAACATTGCCGACTCCCGGCAATTGCTGGCGGTCGTCAACTTGACGCTGGCTCATCAAGCCGCCGATGGCGACGATCTGCCCGTCCTGGGCGCGCACAATGCTGTCGGTTTCCTGCACCGCACTGCGTGGCACCGGGATGCGGAAGGTTCCCGTACCGCCGGTCTGCACTTCGCGGTTTTCTTGGGTGACGTTGCTGATCGAAGGGTGAACGTGCAAAATGATGTTGTTGTCTTCGTCGATGCGCGGTGTCACGTCCAGCGAAATGCCCGAAAAAAACGATTGCAACGTCACCGTGGGCGAGGTTCCCGCCACCGTGGCGGTGGCTTGGGTGCCGCCGCTGACATTGGTGACAAACAATTCGTCCTGCCCGACTTTCAACACGGCCTTTTGATTATTCAACGTGGCGATACGCGGGCTGGAAAGCACATGCACCGCGCCCTGCGTTTCCAGAAAGGACAGCAGCGCGGCAAAGCTCCGCGTCTGGAATGCCAACCCGAAAAAATTGCCGGGATTGGCCGGAAAATTGATCAGGTTGCTGCCCGGCAAGGCACCGATCTGCGGATTGGTGATATCGAACCCGCCCGCCGCGTTGTTGGCAATACCAGACGCGCCGGTGGCCAGGTTGCCGGTCGGTTGCAGCACCGTTCCCGATGCGGCTTGCCCTAGGGACAGCCGTCGCGTGCCATTCTGCCAATTGAGAAACGAAGCCCAGTTGATACCTTGCTGATGCCCGTCGCTGAGCCGCACTTCGATGATTTTGGCTTCGAGGATCACTTGCCGCTCGGCGGAAAGTTGCGAGGCTTTGAGATACGCCGCCACATTTTTGAGTTCATCCGGCAGCGCGCGCACCACGATGACCCCGGTTTGCGGGCTGATGACCACGCTACGCCCCGGCGCGTTTCCCACAATCGCGATGAGCGCCCGGCTCAGTTCGTCCCAGAAATCGGCGGTCGAGGCGGTCTTGACATTGGCGCTTTGCACCGCGCCGCCCGCTGCGCCCGCCGCAGGCACCGTCCCGGCCGCCCCGCCGCTGATCACGCTTGCGCCGGTGACGCGCACTTCCGAGCTCCCCTGGCGCTGCCCGGTCAAATAGCTGACCTGAAAAATGCGCGTCTGGATCGTTAGTGGCTGTACCGAAATGCGTGTGCCTTCAATTTTATAGTCGTAGCCGTAAAGCTCGCGGATGGCGCCGAGGGCTTCGATTACATTTACATCTTTCAAGTTCACCGAAATCGCACCCGTCACTTCAGGGTGTACCAACATGCTGTAACGCGTGCCGGAAACAATGCCCATGAACACCTGCGTCGCGGGCGCGTTATTCACCACCAGATCAAAACGCGCATCGAGTGCTTGCGCGCCAGACCCCGCGCCCAGTTGCGGCATTTCGATTTTGAGCGGCGGCAAAAGCGCGCTGCTGACGGCATCGGGCTGAGAAGGCTTGACGCGCTCTGTGGCGGCCTTGGCCATTTCGGCATTGATGTCGTCACGCACCGTGCTGCTGGGTTTGCCGGTGGCGCACGCTGCCAGCACGAATAGGGACAGCAGCATTGCCGGTGCGGTTTTGTTAAATGCGTTCTGATTATTAACCATCGTTTTATTCCTTATTCTAATTCGCGTTAGAAACGGCGTTAATACCTTGCGTAGGTCGGGCTTTAGCCCGACAAACCGCGTGATGTCGGGCTGAAGCCCGACCTACGGATTAGCGCGTTCTATAATGCGAATTGGTATTACTTTTCTGCTTTCGGATACACCCGATAACCCGCCATTCCCGCACAGGCGGGAATCCAAAAATTACTGACTTATCATTTTTTTTCAAGCGCTGGATTCCCGCCTGCGCGGGAATGACGGCGATTTGAATTTTTAGAAATAGGCGCTTCCTTTTTTGCCGTCTTTTTTTCCACGGCGGGGAAAAGTTTCAGGGTTTGCAAGCCCTCGGCACTCTTAAGCACCACGCCATTTTCGCTGATTTTAATCACGCGGGCATCGCCAAATTTCTCGCCCTCCGATACCCGCACGCCGCTGATGATCGCTTCGCGGCGGCCGCCTGCGAGCAGCACCGATTGCAGCACCGGACCCGCCTCGGGCGCAACCGGATAATCGGCCATGCCCGCGTTTGTTGATCCCAAACTCGCGGGGGGGCGCGTGGGGTCGGGCAAGGGCTGCGCGTAAACCGTGCCGGCAACCAGCAGAAAAAGGCCTGTCCACAGATTACGCAGATTACACAGATTTATCGCTCCCGCGCTCTGCGTGGGAGCGTATCCCGTGACGCTCCGCGTCCCATCGTACGACAAATAATCCGCCGCTGCCCGCGACTCCGCCACCGCAGAGCGGTTAGGGCTGCATCCCCACGCAGAGCGTGGGGACGATGTTCTGGTGATTACACTTTTAACCATATCTTGTCGAGGCTCATGGTGTACAACGTCAGCGTCAACGTGGCGGCGGGATGCTGCTCGACTTGCAGGCTGACACCCCCCCAGAACATCTGCCAGGGTAATTTCTCAAGCTCGGCGAGATACGCCATGAGTTCTGGGTAACTGCCGCGCACGGTGATTTGCACCCCATGTTTGAAAAGCTGATTTTCGGTCGCAGAGACGGGCGCAGTAGCCGCGAGCGCAGGCGTGGCGGCAGAAGTCGTCGCGATGCCCCCCTCGATCAGCGGTGTTGGCGGCAATGTATTTAGCGCGACCAACTGCAAACGGCGATTACGGCCCAACAGCTCTTCCAGCACCCCGGCAATTCTTTCCGGCGGGATCAAGTGTTCCTGCTTACCCTGCAAAATGCTGTCAGCCTCCGCCAATTTCTTTTTGACCGATGCCAGACGATTTTGCAAATTGGCCTCGGGGTTGCTGCTCTGCGCTTGAACCAGCGCCAGCGTTTGCGCCTGCAAGCTGCGGATTTCGCCATCCATTTGCGCGATCTGCTGCGTGGCGGCTTTTTGTTTGGCCGAGAGCGGATCGAGCAACACTGCATTCAGCACAGTGACCGCCAGCAGCGCGGCCATGATAAAAATAATACCGCGCTCACGCAACGTCAGCGAATCGATTTTATCAGCCAGCTTTTTCCAGGCGCTTTTCATTTAATCTAAGGTGTCGGTGCCAGCTCTGAAAGCAAACTAAATTCAAGATAGCGCGGCATTTCAGGGACGCTCGCCACGGTAGGCGGCGCTGTCGCGCCAGCTAACGCGGGCAGATTCGCCGGTGCAACGGGCGCAACCGGCGCAGGCACAGCACCGGCAACAACCGCAGGCAAACTGATTTTCAGCGACGCGAACTGGCGGCCTTGCATTATTTTTTCCCGGTTCAAACGGCGGATATAAGCGGGCACCAACTCGGGCCGCAAAGCGCGGCCAGACAGTGTCATTTGCGTGGCGCTGATGCTAAAACCGGTGAGCCACAAACCTTCCTGCGACTGCCTCGCGAACGCCCGCAGATACTCCGAATAACCCTGCGTATTGCCCGCCACCCCGCCCTTCAACAGCCCGATAATCTCCTGGCGCGCTTTCAGCTTGGCCTCTTGCGATTTAACTTCGTCCGCCAACAGCGAATTTTGTTTGGGCGCATATTCTGCGGTATAGCGCGTCAGCCGCTCGCGTTCGTCCGCAAGGTTTTTTTCGGTTCTCGCCACCTGGTCTTTCAATGCTTGAAACTGATGTTGCGCGTAAGCAAAAAATAACAGCGCCCCCACCAGCAGCATCGCCATGCCCTGCAGCATGTTGACCGCAGAAAACGGCTGTTTCTGTTTGCGGAACGCCGGGTTGAGTAAGTTGATTTGCTGGATCATTGATTAATCAATTTTGAGAAGTAGGGCGGAAAAGCGTAGCGCCTTCCGCCATATCGTGCGTCCGTTCGGCGGATAACGCCTTCGGCTCATCCGCCCTACTTCCCGCCTGCGCGGGAATGACGAATTATTAGCCCGTAGCCCGGATGGAGCGAAGTGTAATCCGGGAGCGCGGCGCATTAAAATCACAGCCTACGTTCTCTAAACCGCACGTTAAACCCGCAAAGCCGCGCCCAGCAGCGGCAAAAAATCTGCCTGTGTTTCGGCATTATCCACCAGATCGGGCACCGCAGAAAAATCGAATGCCTCGTTCAGGTTGAGCCGCTCCACCCCCACATACAAATTGTGGACAAGATAATCCCGCAATTCGGCAGCCCCCACAAACGGCGCAAGCAACAGCCTGCTTAAGGGAATCGCATGAAATTGCCGGTCAAAATAATCGAGCGAACGCTGCAGCTCCAGCACCAGCCTCTCGAGATGCTGTTTGCGTATGTCCTCGTTCGCGTCCTGCAATTGCCACGCGCCGATATCGATGCGGCGCGCCAAATAAAGCGCGCCGCCTGCCGTGAATGTCAGCAATCCGCCCTCGCCCTCCGGGCCGAATGACAGCATCGCCACGCCGCGCTCGTCGTGCTCGTACAAGGCAGCGATATTGCGCTGCGCCAGTTCGGGAACGTCGATCGCATCCAACCGAAAACCGGCACCATCAAAAGCCGCCATGCGCTCGCGGATAGTGTCATTGGGCGCGGCCACCGCATAGACCGAGCGGCTGCGCGACGCACTATCCTTGGACACCGGCACCGCCAGCGCGTCTATCGTCGCCTGCTCCACCGGGTAATCGAGCAGATCTTTTACTTTCCAGCGCAACGCGGTTTTGAGTTCGGCAGCAGGCACCTCGGGCGCATCCACCAGCAACAGTTTGTACTCACCCGCGCGCAGCAAATGCGAACACGCATAACCGCCGAGCTTATATTCTTTACGCAACTTGCCGAGCGCTGCGGCATCTGCGAGCGGCAATAACTGAAATTCGCAGCGCATGACCTTAGGTTTATTCGCGGCGCGACACTCCACCTGCGCAAAGCGCGCGCCTCTGGCAGCAAAGTTGACGGCCACCCTGCCAGGTTGCTGCTGTTTGCTTCCAAATAAAGCCATAGCACCCGAACGGAAAGTATATTTAACTTGAAAATACCCCAATAAGTTATTGTTGTCAATAAACTTTATCCGAAAAAAGCGAGAAAGGAGGCGTTGCGGTCGCCCAAAAAATCGAGGGACAAATTACTTGTCCCTCGATTTGAATCCGTTTTCAGCCGCGACCGGCTTGCGGCGGGGGCGCGTGACACCCGCTATCTCAATATTGCTCGCGCATATAAATGATTTCCTGCGCGCCTTTGTAAACGCCGAAAGTGGCGCGGGCAGTGGGGTCGTCGTCAAAAGCGGGGCTAATCCAGTTGCCCTGCAAATAGGTCTTACCCGCAGGTGTGGTCGCTGTGCAAGCCGGCGCAATATCTGCACCTAAATCAACACACAAATCCACGCTGCCTTTGGCGGTAATCGCACCGCTGGGTTTTATCAATTTGAGGCTGCCTATACCATTCGCAAATACGCTGGTTCCCGCCGCGCCAAATTGTATATTTGTGTTTGGCATGTTAGCAGCGGTGAGGCTGCCCTGATAATTACTCAGCGTGGCGTTTGCATTGGCCAGGGTGGTACAACTATCCAGATCGTTGGTGACAAAGCCGCTGCCGTTCCAGTATTGCGCGGTCAGGCGTAGCGGCAGATTGAGCAATTCCGAGCCAAGCGCATTTGCAAGTTTCAACCGGCCATAACGGAACGCGTTGCCGGCATCAAATGCGATGCCCGGCGCACCCACCCCGCCATCAAATACGGCAGGGGTTGTGGTCGTGATGTCACCATTACCCGTCACCGCATTTTCGCTGGTATCTCTCGCGCCGAGCGTCAACACGATATTGGCATCAAACGGGGCAACGGGCGTAGCGTTATCCCGCGTAAAGCGAAAAGTGCCGGTCGCCATGGTCAGGCTGCCGGTGCCATCGTTACTGGCGGAGACGGTTGCGGCACCCGGTGTACTGCCATCAAAAGCTGGCGTGGCGGGTGTTGCGCTATAGCTCTGGTTTACCCCTGCCGACACGACTTTCCATAGCGAGTTGCTGTAATTGACTGTGGTCGCACCGGCAGCATTTTTAGCTGTCAACAAAGCCACCGGCGCGGTCGAATAACTAAACGGCTGCCCGACATAAGTGAATGACCGAGTGGCGCAAGCCGCATCGTTAAAGGTCTTAAATTGTGGCGTATTGCTGGTGGCCGCAACGAAATGGTCCGGCACAAATCGCCCGGTATCAAATTTAGCCGAAAGCGGGATATTGCGCTGGGTGGCAGTCGAACCGTCGACCAAATCCACGTTGGCAAACGCTGTGTCCTGAAGTTGCAGACCGAATGCCCCGACTTCGCTGTAACTTGCGGTGGTCGTGGTCACTATGCCGCTACTGCTGCTCCAGGTTCCCGGTGTCACTGTGCCAAAACTTGTGGTGCAGGCTGCGCCCGCACCGGAGCATGTCGCAGCCACTGCGGTCGGGCTACCCGCATAATTCGTAGTCACTGCCGGCGTGGCCGCCTCATTATAAGCGGTGGCGGTGATCATAAACGGCCGGCCCGCCTTGTGCACTACGCCTCCGGTCACACCCGTGTTATTGAGGTTGCGCGCGGTCCCTGTACCGGCAAACGCACTAGCCCAATCCAGATCCTGCACCGAATTGATGGTCAAACTCGCGGGACGGATTGCGAAGTTGTCGCTCGAGCACCACGTCACCGAGGGCGCTGATGTCGGCCATCGCACGCGCACCCGCATGTCTCGCCAGGCATTCGACACGGCAGCAAAATCCACCGTTACGCGCCCGGCAGAGACGGTGGGATCGGGCGACACCGTCTGCACGAGGGTCGAGGAGGTCGGGCAGTTCTGTGCGTCGATCGGCACGCCGGTCGCCACATTGCCGAGCAGTTCGACAGTCACCGGGCTCGTAAACGCCACCTGCTGCACCCCGCCGGAGATCGCCACCACGTCCAGGCTGAATCCCGTCCCCGCGATCTTGGTCTTGATGACACCGTCGACAGCGGTGCCGACCTCGACTGCGTTGAAGCTGCCCGGGGTGACCTTCGAGACGGTGATCCTCGGCATGACGCTGTAGGTGCCAATCGTCGCGCCGTTCCTCAGGACGCGGAAGTCGAGCGTATCGTTGTTTGCGAGGTCAGCCGCGATCAGCGTCAGGGAATAGAGATGCTCGGTGTGCCTGGATGTTGTGATCCTGTGATTGTCCACCAGCCCATCTTCCGAAACCAGGCCCGCGAGAAAGGTGCCGGACCCGCCGGTCAGGCGACTGCTGGTCGCCGCGCCCTCGGTCAGGCTGGCGCTGTTGAAACCTTGGACGTTCGTTGATGCTCCCGTGACATTGGTGTATGCCCCCGCACTCTTGGAGTACTGCAACTGGTAATCGTCGGTCGCTAGGCCGTTCGCCGCCGCAGTCTCCTGGATGCGCAGGCGCAGCTGAAGGTTGCTGTTTCCGGGAGTGACATTGCGGGTGACGTTGGCATCCTGGGTATTGATGGCCGTCGAGCCCGACTCCGTGCCGTCTTCATAGAAGCGAAACGAGGCCTGGGTATAGGCGGGCTGGACCTCCCGTATCCCGACGAAGACACCCGGCCCCCTGACGTTGGTGGTGGTGCCACCCGCCGTGGCCGTGATGACGGGCGCGGCGGTTCCCGTGCCGGAGGAAACCGAGGAGTGAACCACAAAGCCGCCAAGATCGTTGCCTGTGGCCGTATCCGGTTCAGAAATTTCGGTCACGGCACCGAAGGTGACACCCGTCTGGCTGAATGCCTC
>Ga0209824_10000579_pt1 | contig 22591 bp, 19 predicted proteins | sample VDWuncwatermetaG_FD_184124 | JGI IMG/M metagenome (GOLD analysis project Ga0209824, IMG submission 184124) | Wastewater microbial communities from Netherlands to study Microbial Dark Matter (Phase II) - VDW unchlorinated drinking water (SPAdes)... ...
TTACTACGGCAGTATTTCCCCAAAGGCATGGATTTGACCGCGCTCACGGATAAACAGGTGCAGATGGCGGTAGATCGACTCAACCACCGTCCACGAAAAGTGCTGGGTTTTAGAACACCTCATGAGGTATTCTTCGGCGTGGAAGTTCTTTACACCAAGCAACCGCAAGCGGTTGCACTTCTAAATTGAATCTGCGGGGCTTAATTGCCTACATCGTGCGTCAACAACTCCGACCGATCACTGCACTTGCACACCACCTAGATACGCAAAGTGCCGAATGTTTGCAGGCTCTCAATGAGCAAGGTATTGCATCGGAAATCACGCCTTTTATTCATGCCATCAATCGCCTGCTAAACCGTATCACCGACTTACTCACGCAACAACGTCGCTTTATTGCCGATGCTGCACACGAGCTACGCAGTCCGCTTACCGCACTCTCTTTGCAAGCACAAAATCTATCCGCTGCCGATTCTGTAGCCTCGTTACAACAACGCATTATTCCCTTGCAAAAAGGCATAGAGCGCACCCGCCAACTCAACGAACAACTCCTTACGTTAGCGCGTACCCAAGCTACAAAAAATGAGCAAGATGAAATTGATGTTGCCACGCTAGCGCGTGAGTTGATTGCGGAATATTTGCCGATTGCCGCAGCAAAAAACATCGACTTAGGGCTAGCCGAAATCAGCGTGTTAACACTACATGGCACCTCTGAAAGTCTGCGTTTAATTCTCAAAAATGGCTTAGAGAATGCGTTGAAATACACCCCTAACAATGGCGTAGTGACTGTTCAATTACGCATTGAAAATAATGATGCAGTCATCGAGGTCATAGACAATGGCGTTGGTATTCCTCTGGCGCAACACGAACGGGTATTTGATGCGTTTTATCGACTATCTGACGCGCTAGGAATCGGCAGTGGACTGGGCTTAACTATTGCGAAAGAAGCCGCGCAAAAATTAGGCGGAGCTATCAGTTTGCACGAAAACCAACTAACGTCTGGCTTAGTGTTTCGCTATCGTCAGGCTGCTCTTTGAATACGCGCAGTCAGGCGATAAATTTCTATCCGCAAATAAAAAATCCCCGTTTTGAGCGGGGATTTTTTTATGCACCTGAAACTATTACTTACGCGAATTTCATTACGCCACCTTTGCAATCGACATTGATGGTGGCTTTCGCGGCGTAACGACCTTCCAAAATCAACTTCGCCAGCGGATTTTCCAGTTGTGCTTGGATGGCACGTTTTAACGGTCTTGCGCCGTACACGGGGTCGAATCCCGCTGTAGCGATTTCTGCCAATGCCGCATCGCTCACCTGTAAATTCATCTCCATCGCAGCGAGGCGTTTTTCCAAGTATTGCAACTGAATGCGCGCGATGCTCTTGATGTTCTTCTCGTCCAGCGCATGGAACACCACCACCTCATCGATACGGTTGATGAACTCGGGACGGAAGTAGCTCTTCACCTCGCCCATCACCGCCAGCTTGATGACCTGATAATCGTCACCTTGCATCTGCTGGATCATCTGACTACCCAGATTCGAGGTCATCACAATCACGGTGTTCTTGAAGTCTACGGTACGGCCTTGGCCATCGGTCATGCGACCATCGTCCAGTGCTTGCAGCAACACGTTGAACACATCGGGATGCGCCTTCTCCACTTCATCGAGCAAGATGACGCTATACGGTTTACGACGCACCGCTTCGGTCAAGCCGCCCCCCTCTTCATAACCCACATAGCCGGGCGGTGCGCCGATCAAACGCGCCACGGAATGCTTCTCCATATATTCGCTCATATCGATGCGGATGAGATGATCTTCCGAGTCGAACATGAAGCCCGCCAAGGCTTTGCACAGCTCGGTTTTACCCACACCCGTCGGGCCCAAAAACAGGAACGAACCATAGGGTTTATTCGGGTCGGATAAACCAGAACGCGAGCGACGTATCGCATCCGACACCAAGCGCACGGCTTCGTCTTGCCCCACCACGCGCTCGTGTAATTTGTCTTCCATCTTGAGCAATTTGTCGCGCTCGCCCGTCATCATTTTCGCCACTGGAATACCCGTCGCGCGGCTCACCACTTCGGCGATTTCTTCCGCGCCCACATTGGTACGCAGCAAGCGATGTGGCGTTTTATCGCTTTGCGCTTCAACTTCTACTGCCGCTTTTAGTTTCGCTTCGAGCTGCGGTAATTTGCTGTATTGCAACTCAGCAACTTGCTCCAATTTGCCTTCGCGTTGCAGTTTGGCGATGTCGTTTTTAACCGCCTCAATTTCTTTTTTCACATCCGCCGCGCCTTGTGCCGCGCTCTTTTCTGCCTTGAGAATTTCTTTCAAGTCGTTGGCTTCGCGTTGCAGCTTCAGCAGTTCATCTTCAATAAGCTGAATGCGTTTTTTCGAGGCTTCGTCTTTCTCTTTTTTCATCGCCTCGCGCTCAATTTTGAGCTGAATAATGCGACGGTCGAGCTTGTCGATTACTTCGGGCGTGGACTCATTTTCCATCTTCATGCGCGCCGCCGCTTCGTCGATTAAATCAATCGCTTTATCGGGCAAAAATCGGTCGCTGATATAGCGATGCGACAACTCCGCCGCTGCAATAATCGCAGGGTCAGTGATGGTCACGCCAGTGTGGTGCGCTTCGTATTTATCTTTCAGACCGCGCAAAATTGCGATGGTCGATTCGACTGATGGTTCATCCACCAACACCTTTTGGAAACGGCGTTCCAAGGCGGCATCTTTTTCCACATATTTTCGATATTCATCCAGTGTGGTCGCACCGATGCAATGCAGTTCGCCACGCGCCAACGCGGGTTTCAACATATTGCCCGCATCCATCGCGCCCTCGGCTTTGCCCGCGCCGACCATAGTGTGCAGCTCGTCGATAAACACGATGCTTTGCCCTTCATCCATCGCCAATTCTTTGAGCACATTTTTCAGCCGTTCTTCAAAATCGCCGCGATATTTCGCGCCCGCCAACAACGCCGCCATGTCCAAACTCAGGACTTTTTTACCCTTGAGCGATTCTGGCACTTCGCCTTCCACGATGCGCTGTGCCAAGCCTTCGACGATGGCGGTTTTACCCACGCCCGGTTCACCGATTAACACCGGATTATTTTTGGTGCGGCGTTGCAACACTTGTATAGCGCGGCGAATTTCGTCATCACGACCGATGACAGGATCGAGCTTGCCCATGCGCGCGCGTTCGGTTAAATCCACCGTGTATTTTTTCAGCGATTCGCGCTGACCTTCAGCATCCGATGAGTCCACTGACGCGCCGCCGCGCACCGCGTTAATCGCGGCTTCCAGCGGCGCGCGCGCCACGCCATGCTGTTTGAGCAAACGACCGCATTCGCCTTTGTCACTGGTCAAAGCCAGCAAAAATAATTCACTGGCAATAAATTGGTCGCCACGTTTTTGCGCATCTTTGTCGGTGATATTGAACAAGTTCGACAAGTCGCGTCCGACTTGCACTTCACCGTCGTGTCCCTCGACTTTGGGCAAGCGCGATACGGCATCACTCAACGCTGTTTTCAGCGCGTTGGCATTGCCGCCAGCCCGTGCCAGCAGTGAATTTGCGCCGCTATTTGCATCGTTTAACAAAGCCAACAGCAAATGCTGCGGCTCGATGAATTGATTGTCCGCACCAACCGCCAGACTTTGCGCATCGGACAAGGCTTGTTGCAACTGGGTGGTGAATTTATCGAAACGCATGGCGAACTCCTTCAAGAATTTAACTGCTGAGTAAATGGGGCGACTGTTTAACAATTTCAAGATGGCATTCCATCCCTTATACTCCGCGCCAATTTTTTTGGGTTGAGCTATGTCAAAGCAGCATATTGAATTCGAGGTTAAAAATTCGCTAAATGAAGACCTCGGCAGCGGTGATTTAACCGTGCAATTATTGGCTGAGAATCGCCTCGCCACGGCGCGCGTAATTACGCGTGATGCGGGCGTGTTGTGCGGCACGGCATGGTTCGATGAATGCTTTGCGCAAGTCGATAAAAACTGCGCGGTGAGCTGGCTAGCGCAGGATGGCGATGCCATTAAACCGGGGCAAACTTTATGCGAAATTAGTGGCGCATCGCGCAGCCTATTGACCGCCGAACGCAGCGCGCTGAACTGGCTGCAAACCCTGTCTGGCACGGCCACCAAGACGCGCAAATATGTCGATGTGGTGGCGGGCATTAAGGTCAAAATTATGGACACGCGCAAAACCATGCCGGGAATGCGCGCAGCGCAAAAATACGCGGTGACCGTGGGCGGCGGATATAACCAACGCGTGGGCTTATTCGACGGGATTTTGATTAAAGAAAATCACATCGCCGCAGCGGGCGGTATCACGCCAGTGTTAGCGCAAGCCTTCCAACTTGCACCGATTGGTGTGTCAGTACAAATCGAAGTAGAAAATTTAGAACAACTGGAAGAAGCATTAGCGGCGGGCGCGAAGCTAATTTTGCTGGATAACTTTGACCTCGAAACGCTAGTAGCAGCGGTGGCACTCAACGCGCAACGCGCCGAACTCGAAGCCTCTGGCGGCATCACGCTAGCGACCTTGCGCGACGTTGCCATGACGGGCGTAGATAGGATTTCGATTGGTGCGCTAACTAAGGATGTTCACGCTTTGGATTTGTCGCTGCGGATTATTTAAGGGCGCGCTAAATTTTACGCGCCACCACATCTATCAATGCTGACATACCGCTGTGTCCCACGCCCTCTGCTAGCCATTCGTCGTGCTCGTGCAATTGCAAAATTTGCATATCTGCAAAAGCCGCGCGCAGCAAAGGTTCGGTATAAAGATTTTCAATTTGCCTCGGCCCGCCAGTATGCCCAGCCGCATGAAATTCAAGTTGGCGCACCGTGTAGCCTTGTAGCAGCAACAGTCCATTCGGCTTCAGACTACGCTGCATTTTTGCAAACATTGCCTCGCTGATTTGCCAAGAGGTGAACTGAATAAAAATAGCTACCAGCACATCAAATTGATTTTCAGGCGCATCCCAATGCAATAAATCCGCCTGCTCAAACTGCACTGTCACACCGCGCTGCTGTGCCAGTTTTTTAGCTTTTGCCAGTGCCACTTTCGAGCTATCCACGGCGACAACGTCCAACCCTTGCTCGGCTAACCAAACACTGTTGCGCCCTTCACCATCCGCAAGTGCCAAGCAGCGCATCCCTTTGCGCAACAGCCCTTGCTGGGCAGCGAGAAAAGCATTGGGCTGTGTGCCAAAACGATACTCATCGCCCGCATAACGCTCATCCCAAACATTTTCAGCCATGTTTGAACTCCCTATTTGCTTAGTCGCCCACACGATTAAATCATCGACATAGGTGAACACCACGGGGATCACCAGCAAACTCAAAAAGGTTGAGGTGATGAGTCCACCGATAACCACAATCGCCATCGGGGAGCGGAAACTGCCGTCGCCCATGCCCAAATCCATCGCCACGGGCAACATGCCCGCGCCCATCGCTAACGTCGTCATCACAATCGGGCGGGCGCGTTTTTTACAGGCATCGAGCAGCGCGTCGTAGCGATTCATGCCGCGATCACGGCGCGACACGATGGCGTATTCGACCAATAGAATCGAGTTTTTAGTGGCGATGCCCATCAGCATCACGATGCCGATCATGGCGGGCATGGAAATAGCGGTGCGGGTTAAATACAAGGCCAAAAACGCGCCCGGAATCGACAACACCAACGCCATCAAAATCGTGGCGGGCTGCATAAAATCTTTGAACAGCAGCACCAGCACAATGTAGATACACAACACGCCCGTGAGCATCGCCAAACCAAAGCTGGCGAACAATTCGCCCATCGCTTCGGCATCGCCTATCGGCGCGATTTGCACGCCCTCATCCATGTTTTTAATCGCGGGCAAAGCCAGCGCGGCGGCCTGTACTTTGCCTAGTGGCTCGCCCGCCAACTCAATGGCGAAGGTGATATTGCGCTGTCTGTCGTAGCGGTCGATTTGCGCGGGACCGCTTTCAAAACTCAAGGTTGCCACGTTGCCCAACATCACCGGACCACGCGTCCCTGGCACAACTAAACGCGCCAATAATTGCAAATCTTGGCGGGCGTCATCGCGCAGTTTCACTACGATGGGCAGTTGTCTATCAGGCAAATTAAGCTTGGCTAAAGACTGGTCGAAATCACCATTGGTGGCGACACGCAAAGTCTCGGCAATCGCGCTAGAAGTCACGCCCATTTGCGCGGCTTTGGCAAAATCAGGACGCACCACAATTTCGCTGCGCAAAATGCTGGAGTTCGATACCACGTTGCCGATGTTGGGAATGGTGCGCAACTCTTGCCCCACTTGCAGCGCGGTATCCGCTAACAACTGGCTATTTTCACTGGTCAACACCAACTGATATTTTCCGCCACCCGTCTCCAGGCCAACTTTGACGCGCACACCCGCTAAGGCGGTGAGTTGTTCGCGCAAATCGTTCTCAATAATTTCTTTGCGCGGACGTTGATGACGGGCTTTTAGTTCCAATGACAGCGTGGCTTTGCGCGACTCGACCGCACCCGCAGGCTCGAACGGATTACCACCCGACGAGCCGCCGCCGATGGCGGTATAGACCAGCACCACGTTAGGATTTTTAATCACGATGGCGCGTGCTTGTTCCGCTAGCGCGTAGGTCTGCTCAAACTTGCTGCCCGGCGGCAAGGTAATGGTGACGAGCGTTTGCGACAAATCATCGGTCGGCTGAAACGCCGTCGCCAACTGTCCCGCCAAGCCAAATGAGCCAAAGAAAAATATCGCCGTCGCCAGCAACGTCGTCTTGCGATGCGCCAAACACCAAGCCGCCCAAGACGCATAAATATCCAACCAACGCGGCGTTTTATGCGGCGCGCGCGGACGCAATAAATACGCCGACATCATCGGCGTAAGCAAACGCGCCACCACCAACGAGAACATCACCGCGACGGCCGCCGTCCAACCAAAATGGACGAAAAATTTACCTGGCACGCCGCTCATAAATGCAGTCGGCAAAAACACTGCGACCAAAGTAAACGTCGTCGCAATCACCGCCATACCAATTTCGTCCGCTGCCTCCATCGCCGCTTGATACGGTGTTTTGCCCATCTCCAAATGGCGCATGATATTTTCGACTTCGACAATCGCATCATCCACCAACACCCCGACCACCAAGCTCAATGCCAACAGCGTCACCACATTCAGGGTGAAGCCGAATAAATACATCAGCGCGAAAGTTGGAATAACGGCGAGAGGTAAAGCGGTCGCGGCAACAATGGTGGCACGCGCGTTGCGCAAGAAAAAGATCACCACAATCACCGCCAACAACGAGCCTTCAAAAATCATTTCCATCGAACCTTTGAAGGTTTCATAGACGTTATCGACGGTATTAAAAACACGCGCGGTGGTGATTTCGGGATGATCAATTTTGAGCTTTGCTAACGCCGCTGTTACGCCATTACCGACATCGACTTCACTCGCGCCTAGCGAGCGGGTAATTTCAAAACCGACCACGGGCGCGCCGTTCAACAACGCCGCCGCGCGTCGCTCGCCTATGGTGTCGGAGACGCTGGCAACTTGGCTTAGCCGCACCGTGCGACCGTCGCGCAAACCAATGTCGAGCATGGCTAGCTCGTCTGCCGATTTCACTGTCGCGATGGTGCGCACGCTTTGTTCCGCGCCGCCCAAATCGGTGCGCCCACCGGGGGCTTCTTGTTGAATTTGACGCAGTTGGGTGGAGATTTCTGCGGCACTTAAATTTAGTGCCAGCAACTTAATTGGGTCGAGTTCAACGCGCACTTGCCGGGTTACGCCGCCGACGCGACTGACCGCGCCCACGCCTTTTACGCCCAACAATAATTTCGCGATATTGTTATCAACAAACCAAGACAACTCTTCTTCCGACATCGCGCTTGAGGCGACCGTATATGTCAAAATCGGCTTGCCGCTCAGCTCAACTTTATTCACTACAGGATCGAGCATTTCGCGCGGCAATTCACCGCGTATGCGCGACACTGCACCACGCACATCTTCTAACGCCGCGCGTGAATCGCGCTCCAGGCGAAACTCCGCCGAGATAATCGCCGAGCCATCTTTGACCTGCGTATAAATGTGTTTTAAGCCTTGCAAACTCGCTAAAGAATTTTCGATTTTGCGCGCGACTTCGGTTTCCATTTGGTCAGGCGAGGCACCCGGAATGCTCGCCGCAATGGTTACCATAGGCAAATCAATGTCGGGGAAAAGCTGCACCTTCATGGCTTTGAACGCCATCAAGCCGACGAAGGTCAGCAGTGCAAACCCTAAAATCGCGGGGATGGGATTACGGATCGACCAAGCGGAAACATTCATGTTTAACCTTTCACCACCAGCACCACATCACCTTCGGTGAGGAACGCTCCGCCGCTTTCTATCACCGCTTCATTGGCGTTTAAGCCTTGTTTAATCTCGATGCGATCGCCAACGCGCTGGCCGATTTGCACCGCCTGTTCATGCACGCGATTGTTCGCAATGAGGGTCAACACATAATTTTTGGTGCCGCGTTGCAGCACCGCCGATTGCGGCAACGACTGTAATTTTTTTGCCCCGCCACTCACGTCAAACGTGCCGCGCGCATACGCCCCCGCGACGATGCCCGTACTATTGGGCAACGACACCAGCGCATAGCCATAACGCGTTTGCGCATTCACCGAAGGCGAAATCGCGCGCACCGTGCCGCGAATTACACGCCCTTCGCCGATGCTAATTTGCGCGGTCATGCCTTTTTTCAGCAGCATCAATTCTTCAGCGGTTAAATCGGCGCGCCATTCCAAGCGCGCTTTACGGATTAAACGAAACAGCTCCGCACCTGGCTGCGAGAGCGAACCGACGTTAGCAGTCGCCGATGAAATCACGCCAGAATCAGGCGCAATCACGCGCGCTTGCACCGCCTCATTCGAGCCTTGCACAAAATTATCCAGCGTCACCAACACTTGCCCCGCTTGCACAAAATCTCCCACGCTGACTTTGACTTCGGCAATGCGCAAACCCACTAGCTGCGCGCTAATAATCGCTTCTTGCCAAGGCGTAATGCTGCCGTTCGCGGTGAGTTGGCGCGCCCATTTTTCCTCGCGCAAGGTGGTGGTGCGCACCGTCAAAGCAGGACGCGATACCGCGCCTGTTGTAGCGTCCGCTGCGCGCGCGACGGGCGCAGCAGTGAATGAGCAAAGTGCCAATATCAACAACCAGAAGTTTCTATTACGCATTGCAAAATCCTTTATTAAAAATTTTTCCACGATAAATTTTGTTCACTTTAAGAGTGTCGCTATCAATCGAAATATCTAAGCCAGACAAAATTTCCATTGATAGCAAAGTCCTTAAACCAAGTGCAACAGCCAGTACCAAACACTCAGCGAGATAAATGAAATTAACAGCCCGATTGCCACCATTAAATTTGCTAGCTTGGCATCGAGATGATGCTCAGACGCAATGATTGCAGCCGTAATCATGGGCGGCATCGCAGCTTCAAAAATAGTCACTTGCATCGCCTCTCCACGCGCGCCCAACAGTTGCACATACAGCAAATAAATCGCTAAAGGCGCGAGTAATAATTTGAAACTCAAGCCTAATAAAACATTGCGTCTAACGCTGGCAAAATCGCCCAGTCGCAACTGCAATCCGACTGACAACAACGCCAACGGCGCGAGCGTGTCACCTAAGCGTTTGAGCAACTGACTGAACCAATCAGCGTAGTCCACAGGCAACAAAATCAGCGCGACTAACAAGGCTAAAAATGGAGGGAAAATTGCAATGCGTTTGAGCAGTTGCAAGGCGGTTGGCGGCGTATGCGAATACCAGCCCGCGACGCTAATGCCCAAAATCGACAAGACAAAAAATGAGCCGAGCAAGTCGGCGACGATGGCAGTAGTAATCCCCGCTGACCCGTAAAACGCTTCGACCATAGGCAAGCCAAAAAACGAAGTGTTGCCTAAGCCGCCCAGCAACATCAGCGTGCCTACCGTGGCGCGTGGCAAGGCTAAAAAACGTCCCACATAGTAAAAAAATAATACTGAAAAACTAAACACCAACCAGGCCATCAACGCCGTCAAAAACACCGTGCTAGAAAATTGCACGCCGTGGATATACAGCAAGGTCAGCGCGGGCAAAGAGACGTGAATGATGAAACTGTTCAAGGTCGCTGGCGCGTTGTCTGGCATACGCTTAAAACGCTGCAACACCATGCCGACGATGAAGCAAAGAATAAGTAGCAGCAGGTTATTCATCGCGTCAGGCCTCGAAGGTCGCCGCGAACGCTAGCCGATTGCCGCGCTGACGAACGCTTTCAATTTCACTACATCGCAATCCATCACCACACATTTTTGCGGTAGAGCTTCGATGCCTTCCAACGCGGCGGGGCGTTCGGGTTTGCGCCCCAACGCTTCGATAATAGTTTCTTCAAACTTGGCAGGCAGCGCGGTTTCTAAACAAATCAGCGGCAAGTTCGGGCGGCGTTGTTCCATGCCGACCTTGATGCCGTCGGCGGTGTGCGGGTCAATCATCACGCCATACTCTTCATACACGCCGCGTATGGTTTTTAGACGGTCAAAATGCGAACTTTTGCCCGATGAAAAATGAAACTTTTGCAGCGCGTGCCAATAGTCCGAACCCTTAATATCGAACGAGCCGCCCGCATCGACTTTGCTCCAAAACTCGCGCACTTTCGCACCATCGCGTCCGACCAAATCAAACACGAAACGCTCGAAATTACTCGCCTTGGAAATGTCCATAGACGGACTGCTGGTTTGATAAGTGTGATCGGTGGCGCGCGGTTTATATAAGCCCGTGCTGAAAAATTCATCCAGCACATCGTTCTCATTGGTCGCCAAAATTAACTGCCCAATCGGCAAGCCCATCATGCGTGCGATATGACCCGCGCAGATGTTGCCAAAGTTACCCGACGGCACCGCGAATGCGACTTGCTCGTCATTAGATTGGGTCGCAGCAAAATAGCCTTTGAAGTAGTAAACGATCTGCGCCGACACGCGTCCCCAGTTGATGGAATTGACCGTGCCGATCTTGTGCGCGGCTTTGTAAGCGTGATCGTTGGACACCGCTTTCACCATGTCTTGCGCATCATCGAACATGCCGTTAATGGCGATGTTGAAAATGTTTTCGTCTTGCAAAGAATACATTTGCGCGCGCTGAAATGCGGACATTTTTCCGTTAGGAGAAAGCATAAAAACGCGGATTCCGCGCTTGCCGCGCATCGCATATTCCGCCGCCGACCCCGTGTCACCGGAAGTCGCACCGAGGATGTTCAACTCGTCGTGTTGCTTGGCTAAAGCGTACTCAAACAAGTTGCCCAGCAACTGCATCGCCATGTCTTTGAACGCCAGCGTCGGGCCATTGGACAACTCCAAAATATGCACGCCCTTTTCCAAAGTGCGCAGCGGCGTGATTTGTGCAAAATCAGAATCCGCACGTCCCTTGTTGTAAACCTCAGCGGTGTAAGTCTTGCTGATAATGGCCTTTAGGTCAGCGGCTGGAATATCGGTGGCAAACTTGGACAACACCGCAAAGGCGAGGTCGGCATACGACAGATTGCGCCACGCGTCCAACTCTGCGCGCGTGACCTGCGGATAAGTTTCCGGCAGATATAAACCGCCATCGGGCGCGAGCCCGCCCAGCAGAATTTCAGTAAAAGTTTTCGCCGGCGCATTGCCGCGTGTGGAGATGTATTTCATTGCGTTTTACCTTTGCTCTACGCTTAATGTTTTTTAATTAAAAATAAAAATTCTCGGTTAGGTGATTCTGCATCACGCACCCACTCATTCGTCCAACGCATATCTGCCATGACATTTTTTTTATGGTCAACTTCTAGCACTTCTAGCACGCTGCCACTTTCCGCAATGACCTCATACAGCTGCTCTGCGGTAGCGCGTCCACCCGAACTATAGGAAAGCAAAATATGTTTTGCTTGTGCCGCTTTTAACATTCGGCTAATCGCATCGACCGCTATCAGTCGCCCAGTTTCATCGCGGCGAAATTCTTCAAAAACAGAAGAAGCCAAGGTGTCAGAGGTATCCACGCGTCGCTTTGCCTTACCAAAAACCTTGGGACAATCATTCAAACAAACGCTCGTCCACAAATGATAGTAAGCGGAATAGCGCACCCGTGATGGCGGCATCTTTTCATTATTTGAGCCATAGGGTGGGTCAAAATAAGCGAGGTCAACTTCACACTCAGGCAGTAAATCAAAAATATCTTTGCGGTGCACTTGATGTGACTCATTCGTTTCAAAAAGTGCAGGAATTTCTAAATTGAGCGGCTTATACGAGCGCGCCGACCAGTCATTCAAATAGGAAGAAAAATGTCCTAATGTGCTATCCACTTTATCAAGTGCATAAATAAGGCTCGCTAGTGCAACTGCTTTTTCATCGCTTGCTAACCCGAGCACATCTATCTCACGGCGTATCGCATCCAGACGACGCGTGTTGTGCCGCTGCCAAGGTTTTTTTAATCCGTCACTCGCAACTGAACAGCTTTCCCTCGAATCTCCCGCATAGTTTTCTGTGAACCAACCATCTTCAGGTGGAAGATTATTTAAGTGTTCAATCAGCGGCAAATAGTACGAACGAGGATGACCGTTAAGCAGGTAGCAGGTGGCAAAAATTTCAGACCAAACCGAGGCATCATTTGCAATTACACGGTAGCCACTTTGCGCAAACGCTTGCGAAACTCGTGTCGAACCTGCAAAACCATCTAACACCGTTTTAGGTTTGACCTTGCCCGCCAAATAAAGAATCTGCGGCAACAGTTTGCGCTTTGATCCTGCGTACTTAATCCCCTCCGTTTTCGGAGTTGTCGCAGCATCACCCAATAAATCTAATTCCATCTGATTCAGTATTTCGCTGAACTTAATTTCTGACGCTCAATGTCTTTTATCAGCGAATCTAACGCTTCACTGTGACCTTTGTGCGTTGAAATTAAGGCGTGTGAAAACAACTTTACCAGCACAGTGTTGTGTTTATATTCAATCCAACCATCCGTCACACTATCAAAATATTTAAGCGCATTTTTGGTATGCGTCCAAAGCCCCCTCTGTAATGCATTCGCCTTACCATCGCCATAACGCACTTCAAAAACATACTCGCCATCTTGGTCATAAAAACGATACACGGGATGAATCCGTCCCTTGCCTTGACCACCACTTTTGGCATTTTTCTCGACAGGCTTTTCCAACACAATTTTCGTGACCGCTTGCTGCGCTTTCACATAGTTAAAAACCAAAATATTGCAGAGTTGCTTTTTTTCATCGTAGATTAAAGGCAACACATTTTTACTCGTGAAGTCTTCAAAAACAGGACTCTCCCAAACCTTAGCAATCGCAGCTTTCCCTTCAATAATTTCGCCCATTTCTTGCAAGGCAGGGAACAGTAAAAAGTTTTTATCCGTCGATAGCTGTAGCGGTCCATCGCCATAGGCTTTAAGACTTACGGGAAATTCAGCCTCAGTAATCTCGTTAATAATAGTTATATCTTCATTCATGCTCTTTGGCTCGATACAAATCTTTGCCAACATGGATAGAGCGGAAGTCGTACATGTACTGATTGATGAACTCTGCAATTGCAATTTCAGCCAAATCACCATGCGTCTTATTACCAATCAAACGCATCGTGAAGATGTTGCTCAAGGTGGTCGTAATGAGGCTAGGATTTTTGCTGATGAGCAACTTAAAGCGCGCTGTAAACTCTTTATAAGGTGTCATGTAAAAAATCTACTTTCTGATTCATTAGTCGGTTTATTCAGTTGCTAAAGACAAACTAAATTCAGTTTTATTTACCCAACTCTTCCAAACGCAGCTTAGTCACCTTCCCTGCCACCACGCCCAAGGCTTCTATCTTCGCAATCGCGGCATTGATGCGCTTTTCGCGGGTCAAATGCGTGAGCATGATGAGGTCGGTTTGGTCTTCGCCTTCACCAGGTTCTTTTTGAATCACGGCATCAATCGAAATTTGCTCATCGGCGAGGATGCGCGTGATGTCGGCGAGTACACCGGGTTTATCTTGCACGCGCAGGCGCAGGTAGTAGCTGGTCTGCACCTCACTCATCGGCAAAATTTTCAAGTCGGCCATGGCGTCTGGCTGGAAGGCTAGATGCGGCACGCGATTGAGCGGGTCGGCGGTATGCATACGGGTCACGTCCACGAGGTCGGCAATCACAGCGCTGGCTGTCGGTTCAGCACCTGCACCCTTGCCGTAATACAGCGTCGCGCCGACCGCATCGCCTTGCACCACCACGGCATTCATCGCGCCTTCGACATTGGCAATCAGGCGTTTAGTGGGAATCAAAGTCGGATGCACGCGCAGCTCGACACCATCGTCGGTGCGTTTGGTGATGCCCAATAATTTGATGCGATAACCGAGTTGTTCGGCGTACTTAATATCAATCGCATCGAGCTTGGAAATGCCTTCGATATAAGCCTTATCGAACTGAATCGGAATACCAAATGCGAGCGATGCCAGCAGCGTAATTTTGTGCGCGGCATCCACCCCTTCGATGTCAAAAGTCGGGTCGGCTTCGGCGTAGCCCAGACGCTGTGCTTCTTTGAGCACGGTGTCGAAGCTCAAGCCCTTGTCGCGCATTTCGCTCAAAATAAAATTGGTGGTGCCGTTGATGATGCCAGCGATCCACTCGATACGATTCGCGGTCAAGCCTTCACGCACTGCCTTGATGATGGGAATGCCGCCTGCCACCGCCGCTTCAAATGCGACCATCACGCCCTTGTCCTGCGCGGCTTTGAATATCTCGTTGCCATGTGTTGCGAGCAAGGCTTTGTTGGCGGTGACCACATGTTTGCCATTGGCAATCGCTTTGAGCACCAGCTCTTTCGCCACGCCGTAACCGCCGATCAGTTCGATAACGATGTCCACTTCGGGATCGGCCACTACCGCGAACGCATCAGCGGTGACGCGGCAACTTCCGCCAGTGATTTGCTGCGCCAACGCCACGTTCCGATCCGCGACCATCACGATGCGGATCGGACGACCCGCACGGCGCGCGATCTCTTCCGCGTTGCGCTGCAACACGGTAAATGTACCGCCTCCTACTGTGCCGATACCGAGTAAACCTACGTTGATTGCTTTCATTTTCGATTCCATTTGTAAGTCATTTGTTAGTTGATGGGTATCATTTTGTTCAACCCATCCTACTTAATCTGTGCCGTAATCACAGAGTTTAGGGTGTCTCTAATTCGTGCCGTGATTTTTTCTGTACTGTTCCAAGAAGCGCGCGATACGTCCTATCGCATCGGTCAAATCATCGGCATTAGGCAAAAACACCACGCGGAAATGATCAGGCGTTTTCCAGTTGAAGCCTGTGCCTTGCACCACCAACACTTTTTCTGCTTCTAACAATTCCAAAATAAATTGCTGATCGTTTTCGATGGGATAAATTTTCGGATCTAGGCGCGGGAACAAATACAAAGTCGCTTTGGGTTTCACACAAGTCACACCCGGAATCGCGGTGAGCAAGTTGTAGGCGAGGTCGCGCTGTTTACACAAGCGTCCGCCGGGTGCAACCAATTCGTTAATGCTTTGATGCCCGCCCAGCGCGGTCTGAATCGCGAACTGTCCCGGCACGTTGGAACACAGTCGCATCGAGGCCAAAATAGTTAGGCCGTTAATGTAATCCTGCGCGTGTTTTTTCTGCCCCGACAACACCATCCAGCCGACGCGATAGCCGCAGGCTCGATAATTTTTTGACAAGCCATTCATGGTGACAAAAAACACATCGTCAGCCAGCGATGCCATCGCGGTATGGGTCGCACCGTCGTACAACATCTTGTCGTAAATCTCATCGGCAAAAATAATCAGATTGTGTTCGCGCGCCAGCTGAATGATCTCCAGCAAAATCTCGTTGGAATAAATCGCCCCGGTTGGATTGTTCGGATTGATCACCACAATGGCACGCGTGTTCGCGGTGATTTTGGCTTTCATGTCCGCCAAATTGGGATTCCATTCATTGGCTTCGTCGCACACATAATGACGCGGCGTGCCGCCCGCCAAGGTCACTGCCGCCGTCCACAATGGGTAATCTGGCGCCGGCACCAACACCTCGTCGCCGTTATTCAACAAGCCTTGCATCGCCATCACAATCAGCTCAGATGCGCCGTTGCCGATGTAAATATCATCCAGCCCCACGCCCATAATTTGCTTGGATTGGCAGTAATGCATGATGGCTTTGCGCGGCGCGAACATCCCTTTGGAATCGGAATAACCTGCCGCATTCGGCATATTCAAAATCACGTCCTGCTGAATTTCTTCGGGGGCTTCAAAACCGAAAGGAGCTAAGTTGCCGATATTCAGCTTGATGATGCGCTGCCCTTCTTCCTCCATCTGCTTGGCGCGCTCCATCACTGGACCGCGTATGTCGTAGCAGACGTTGGAAAGTTTGTTCGATTTCAGGATGGGTTTCACGATGGCTCACTCAATTTTTTTGGCGACAAGGTAATCAGCAAGACACTTCCCCGATGATAGAATCCGCGCCCAAATTACAAAGCGCGGGATTTTACATGTGCATCACCCGCGCAGCAAATAGGAGTTGAAATGAAATTACATTTAGCTAATTTAGGCGACACCAAAATGTTCACCGCGCACGACGCGACGCACGTTTTCGTTAATCGCGTCGCGTTCGACCACAGCATCGTAGTGAACGCCGCCGAGGTGCGCGAGGATTGGCAAGTCGCCAATTTCGACGCGTTGGATGAAAGCCATTTCAAGTATTTTTTGGCATTCGCGCCAGAAATTGTGATTATCGGCACAGGCGCGCAACAACGCTTTGCGCATCCCAAACTGTATCGCACGCTGACCGACTTAGGCATAGGCGTGGAATTTATGGACACCCCAGCCGCCTGCCGTACCTACAACATTTTGGTTGCTGAAGATCGCAAGGTGATGGCGGCGATTATGCTTTAACGACACTTGAAAGAAAGTAGGGTGGGCAAGCCGTATCTGCCCACCTGTTTTATTGCGCGGCACGTGGGCAAACAACACCTGCCCACCCTACATAAAATGACCACCATGACCCACTCACTTAAAAATGTCATCGCCCAAACCGAACAAGTCATTGTCGGCAAGCCTTTGCAAATTCGTTACGCGCTGGCGTGTTTGCTGGCGCGCGGGCATCTGCTCATCGAAGATTTACCCGGTGTGGGAAAAACCACGCTGGCGCATGTACTGGCAAAAACATTGGGGTTGCAATTTCAGCGCATCCAATTCACCAGCGATTTATTGCCCGCCGACATTTTGGGCGTGTCGGTGTATCAACGCGATACGGCAGATTTCAAATTTCATCCTGGCCCTATCTTCGCGCAGATGATTTTGGCGGATGAAGTAAACCGCGCTACACCTAAGGCACAGAGCGCGTTACTGGAAGCAATGGAAGAGCAGCAAGTCACCATTGAGGGCGTGACGCGTCCGTTGCCTGCGCCCTTTTTCGTCATTGCCACGCAAAATCCTTCGCATCAAATCGGCACATTTGCGCTGCCCGAATCGCAGCTCGACCGTTTTTTAATGCGCATTCAATTAGGCTATCCCGACGCAGTTGCGGAACGCGGCTTATTGTCTGGCGTGGACCGACGCGAGCTAGTCAAAAATCTCACGCCACAACTAGATACCGCTGAGTTATTGGCTTTACAGCAACAAGTCACGCAAGTTTTTGTCGCGCCCGCCCTGCTCGATTATGTGCAAGCCATCCTCAAACACACGCGTGAATCGGCTGATTATGTACACGGACTATCACCGCGCGCGGGGCTGTCGCTACTCGCCGCCGCGCGGGCTTGGGCGTTGCTCGATGGTCGGAAATCGGTGTTGCCTGAAGACGTGCAAGCGGTGCTAGCGAGCGTCGCCAGCCATCGTTTGCAAAGCACCCAGCCTCGCGGTGATGCGCACAATGTCGGCGCGCAACTGCTCGCTGCGGTCGCCATTCCTTAAGGTTTGCACTCACCAATGCTGAGCCGCGCTAAACAACTGTTTCGCAACTGGGCGATGCGGCGCACCGTCGAAACAGGCACGGTCGAACTTACCCAACGACGCATTTATATTTTGCCTTCGCGACAGGGTTTGGGATTTTTGCTGGTGTTAGCTCTCATGCTGTTGGGCTGCATCAATTACAACTTGAGCCTAGGGTATGTACTGACCTTTTGGCTGGCGATGTTGGGGCTGCTGTCTATGCTTTACACCTTTCGCAATCTGGCGCAATTACACATTCACGCGGGGCAAATCAGCCCAGTTTTTGTCGGCGATAACGCGCATTTTGTGTTTCATTTTGACAACCCTAGCCGCATCGCACGCTATCAAATTATTCTGCAAGATGATGTGCTCCATCGCAGCATCTTCAATCTTGCCGCGCAAACCTCGCAAGCCATCTCGCTGTCGATTCCTGCTACACAACGCGGCTGGATGGACAGCCAACGCTTGACGCTGTACAGCGAGTTTCCGCTCGGCTTATTTCACGCATGGACGTATTTACATTTTGAGGTGCGCGCGCTGATTTATCCCGCACCTGCTAATGCGCAAGCCCTGCCTGAGCCAGCCGCGCAGCAAGGCGCAGGCAAAATCATGGTGGCAGGCGATGAAGATTTTGCGGGCTTACGCCGCTATGTCGCGGGCGATGCCTTGCCGCGTATCGCGTGGAAATCGTTGGCGCGCGAACAAGGCCTACAAGTCAAACAATTTGCTTCGCCTGTCGGCGCAGATGTGTGGCTAGATTTCGCGCAACTTCCTGCCACATCGGTAGAGCAAAAACTATCGCTGCTGACGCGCTGGGTGTTGGATGCCGATGCGCAAAAATTACGCTACGGCTTACGTTTACCCGATGGCGAAATCGCGCCACAAAATAATCCCGCCCATCAAGCCGAATGCCTGCGCCGACTGGCGTTGTTTGGACTGACATGAAGCTCACTCGCCCCACCCTCTACAGCCTCGCACTCACGCTATTTTTAGTGTCAGCACCACATGCCGAGCATCTGCCCTTGTGGGTGTCGGCACTGGCAGCGAGCTTGCTGGTTTGGCGCAGCTATTTGGCATATCGCGATGCGCCGCTGCCGTCGCGCTGGTTGCTGCTGCCCCTCACCATCGCCTGCGTCGCCGCCATCGGCAGCAGTTTTCATAGCCTGTTCGGGCGCGAAGTGGGCGTGACCTTGTTGGTGCTGTTAGCCGCTCTCAAGCTGCTTGAAGTGCGCAGCGCGCGCGACGCAATCGCGGTGATTTATCTGGCGTGTTTTCTTATCATCACCAATTTTTTTTACTCGCAAAGCATCGCTACCGCCGCCTTGATGTGCGCCACGCTGCTAGTGATTGTCGCGACCTGGCTGCGCATCTTGGCACCGCAAATTGCCTTCAAACCACAGCTCCATTTAGCAACGCTGATGCTGCTGCAAGCCGCGCCCTTAATGCTGATTGCCTTCGTATTATTCCCGCGCGTGCAAGGCCCGCTATGGGGAATGCCGCAAGACGCGTACAGCAGCAGCGGCTTGTCCGATCGCATGGAGCCGGGCAGTTTGAGCAAACTGACCTTGTCCGAAGCGGTGGCGTTTCGCGTCACTTATACCAGCCAAGTGCCGCGTCAAGAGCAGCTGTATTGGCGCGGTCCAGTGTTGTGGAACTTTGATGGCAGGGTGTGGACGACGGGCGCGAGTGGCTTTAATGCGCCTGCGCAATTTAGGGAAACCACGCAACTCGTCGAATACAGCGTGACGCTAGAGCCGCACAATAAAAAGTGGCTATACGCTTTAGATATGCCCGCCGCCTTGCCGCCCAACGCGTTAATGAGTGACGATTTTCAGGTATTCAATAAAGACACCATTACCAGCCGCACGCGCTACCTCATGCGCTCAAATTTAAGTTATCGCGCTAATGTCGAGGAGTCTGAATCGCAACGCCAGCGGGGCTTGCAACTGCCCGCGCAACTCAACCCGCGCGCGCGCCAACTCGCGGCAAGCTGGCGCACGCAAAGTGCCGATGACGCTGCCCTCGTCGCAACTGCGCTGCGTTATTTCAACCAAGAAAAATTTTCCTACACGCTAGAGCCGCCGCTGTTGGGACGCGACGGCATAGATGAATTTTTATTCAGCACACGACAAGGATTTTGCGAACACTACGCCGCCGCTTTCGTCTATTTAATGCGTGCCGCCAACGTCCCTGCACGCGTGGTAACGGGCTATCAAGGCGGCGAATATAACGACATCGGCAACTATTACATCGTGCGGCAATCCGATGCCCATGCTTGGGCAGAAGTATGGCTAACTAAACGCGGCTGGGTGCGCGTCGATCCCACGGCCGCCATCGCCCCCGAGCGCGTACAAAAGAATTTATCCGCTGCCTTACTCGACAACTCCGCGCTAGGTTTTATGGCACGTAATCCGCCGCAATGGTTGCTCAATTTGCGTATGAATTTAGATGCCGTATCCAATCAATGGAATCAATGGCTGATCGGCTACAACAGCGAAAAACAATACGCATTATTGACGCGCTTAGGCATGAAGGAAATAAGTTGGGAAAGCATGGCGCGCCAGTTAATGCTGGGCTTGAGCTTCGTAATCGCAGCGCTGAGTTTATGGTTGATGCGAGATTTATGGGCGGGTGAGCGCGACCCCGTACAAGCCGCTTGGTTAAAATTTTGCAAGCGCATCGCTCGTGCGGGACTACCGCGCGCCGCACATGAAACCGCACAGGATTACGTCAGCCGAATTAGCATTCACTATCCGCACCAGCGCGCGCAACTATTCGTGATTGCAGAGCAATACAACGCCTTGCGCTACGGCGCGAATAACGCCGAGCTGCGCGCATTCCAACATGCAGTGCGTACGTTCAAGCTATAATCCGCGCCGAATTTTTACTGTCTCTTGTCATGCACATTACCCGCCGCCTAGAATTTGATGCTGGTCACCGCATCCCCAATCACACCAGTCAATGCAAGCATTTACACGGTCATCGTTACGCCATTGAAATTACTTTATCGGGTGAAGTCATCGCCACCGAAGGCCAATCTGAACAAGGCATGGTGATGGATTTTTCCGATGTAAAACGCATCGCTAAAACCGAGTTAGTGGATAAATGGGACCATGCTTTTTTGGTCTACCGCAACGACAAAACCGTGTGTGATTTTTTAGCGACGCTGCCCGAACACAAAACTGTAATTTTGAACGTTGTCCCCACCGCCGAAAATCTCGCCAAAATTGCCTTCAACATTCTCAACTCGGCATACCTTGATATTTATGGTAATCACTTACGTTTAGAGCGCGTACGACTGTACGAAACACCCAACAATTGGGCGGACTGTGTAAAAAAATAGATTTTCACTAGACAGTAAAGACGCTTTCGTAGAGAATGCGCGCCTTCCAAAACGAGGCAACAAATTTTGGCAAGCGAAATGGGAAGTTTGGGTGAGTGGTTTAAACCAGCAGTCTTGAAAACTGCCGACGAGAAATCGTCCGTGAGTTCGAATCTCACAGCTTCCGCCAAGTAGCAAATATCAAACTGGAGTGGTAGTTCAGTTGGTTAGAATACCGGCCTGTCACGCCGGGGGTCGCGGGTTCGAATCCCGTCCACTCCGCCAACACCAAAAAAGGGATGCAACTTAATCGTTGCATCCCTTTTTTATTGCAAGTCGATTGCAACTTTTAAGTCTTATCGCTACTCTCACGTCCGCTACAAAATCAACATCCTGAATACATTTTATCTTCGGAGGCACTCCATGCAATACCAAAACCCCACCACTATCGGCACGCTCGCCGCTGAACAAAATCAAGTGTTGCGCAACACCTACTTGATGCTGGGCTTGACCATGATTCCTACCGTCATCGGCGCATTTATCGGCATGTCGCTCAATCTGGCGATTTTGGCGCAACACCCCATCATCGGCTCGCTGGTGATGTTCGCGGTAATGATGGGCTTACTGTTCGCCGTGAGCAGCTTGCGCAACAGCGTATGGGGCATCGCCGCCATGTTTGGCTTCACCTTCGTCGCAGGCGTATTTTTAGGACCGATTTTGCAACACGCTTTGCATTTTAATAATGGCGCGCAATTAGTCGGCTTGGCAGCGGGCGGCACAGGTTTAATTTTCTTCAGCTTGGCAACTTACGCGACAGTGAGCAAAAAAGACTTCAGCTTTATGGGCAAATTTTTGTTCATCGGCGTAATCATGCTGCTGATTGCCTCGCTAGCAAATCTGTTCTTCCAAGTCCCCGTATTGTCTTTAGCGATTTCCGCGATTGCGATTCTAATTTTCTCGGCGTACATCCTGTTTGACATCAGCCAAATCATCCACGGTGGCGAAACTAATTACTTAATGGCAACCGTGACCTTGTACCTAGACATCTACAACATCTTCGTCAATTTGTTAAATTTGCTGATGGCGTTTAGCGGCGAAAAAGACTAAACATTTTCTCACCGTTCGCCCTGATAACCAGCCGCTTGCCCAGTTTTTGGGGCTTAGCGGAATGGCTAGTAGTTTTATCACGCAGATTCAATTTAGAAGTGCAACCGCTTGTGGTTGCTTGGTGTAAAGAACTTCCACGCCGAAGAATACCTCATGAGGTGTTCTAAAACCCAGCACTTTTCGTGGACGGTGGTTGAGTCGATCTA
>Ga0209824_10000580_pt1 | contig 22565 bp, 22 predicted proteins | sample VDWuncwatermetaG_FD_184124 | JGI IMG/M metagenome (GOLD analysis project Ga0209824, IMG submission 184124) | Wastewater microbial communities from Netherlands to study Microbial Dark Matter (Phase II) - VDW unchlorinated drinking water (SPAdes)... ...
ACTTTAAACCCTTCACCTTCGTCGCCAAGGCGGAATGCTTCGGGGATATGGCAATTTTCAAAAATAAGTTCGGCTAGCGACGAAGCTCGAAGTCCCAATTTTTTTTCTTGTTTGCCGATACGAAAACCAGCGAGGTCCTTGGGGACCAAAAAGGCAGTAATCCCTTTAGTCTTGTCAGCTGCGGTTCGCGTCATCACAAGATAGAGATCAGCGTACCCTGCCGAGGAGCACCAAACCTTGGAGCCATTAAGAAGGTACCCACCGTCGACTTTCTTGGCGGCGCAGCTGAGGGCGGCAGCATCCGATCCGGATTGCGGCTCGGAGAGCGAGAAAGCGCCAAGCCATTCGCCGCGGGCCATTTTGGGTAGATAGTCTTTTTTCTGAGTGGGCGTTCCAAAATCAAGGATCGCGCCCTGAACGAGGTTTGTCACCCCAATCACCACCGTCATCGCTAGGTTCACTTTGGAGATCTCTTCAAGGGCTGCCAAGTGGCAATGGTACGAGGCGCCTTGCCCTCCATATTCCTTGGGGATTACCAAAGAACTTAAGCCCAACGACGCAGCTTGATTAAAAGCGTCTCGTCGAAAAACTGCGTTGCGATCGTCGTCAACCACAAAAGGAAATAAAGATTGATGAGCGTAGTCGATGGCTCGGTCTCGGATAGCTTTTTCGTCGGGATCTGGAAGCGGGAGAAGCGTCAAACTCAAAATCAATACCCCTTCAGATTAAGCAATTCTTGAGCGATGATCAGTCGCATGACTTCGTTGGTCCCGGCTCCGATTTCCATCAGTTTGGCGTCTCTCATGTACCGCTCAACGGGGTATTCCTTCATATAACCGTATCCGCCCAGAATTTGGATAGCGTCGAGACCTGCCTGAGTTGCCATTTTGGCAGTAAAGAGTTTGGCTTTGGCTCCGAGGCTCATGGACTCGCTGCCGCTATCAAATAGTTTAGCCGCTGAATAAGTCAGCGCTCGGCCGGCATCGAGCTGGGTTGCCATTTCCGCGATTTGACTTTGGATCATTTGAAAGTTGCCAATGGGTTGTTTGAACTGAGTTCGGGTACGGGCGTATTCAGTCGCGTACTTTAAGCAGGCCGATGCGATGCCAAGCGAAATGCCCGAGATGGTGATCCTCTCAATATTTAGGTTATTCATCATATGGGAAACACTGTCATTGAGTTTGCCAATGAGATTTGCTTCAGGGACTTGGCAGGATTCAAAGATAAGTTCCGAAGTTGGAGAGGCTCGCATCCCCATTTTCTTAAGTTTCTTTCCAACCCTAAAGCCGGGGAATGATTTTTCGACGATAAAGGTTGAGATATCTTTCTTGCCGGGGCCAGTGCGAGCATAGACCACAAAGGCATCGGCATAGGGGCCGTTGGTGATAAACATTTTGGTGCCGGTGAGAAGATACTGGCTTCCTTTTTTTTCGGCCTTAGTGGTCATGCTCAGGGCGTCACTACCAGCGTGAGGCTCAGTCATGCCCATGGCGCCAATCCATTCTCCCGAAATCAGTTTGGGAAGGTAGCGAGATTTCTGATCGTCCGAGGCATTCTTGCCGATATTATTGACGCATAGCATCGAATGGGCGAGGTACGATAACGTGGTGGATGCGCAGCCTTCAGCTAAAGTTTCCATCACAAGTGTGGCTTCGGTGGCCCCTAGGTTAGCGCCCCCGTACTGCTCATCAGCGGTGATTCCCAGTAAGCCCAGCTCGCCCAACTTGCGAAACGCGAGTTCATTAAACCCTTCGATCTCATCCAGCTTTTCAGCCTGGGGCGCAAGATGCGTCTCAGTCAATTGTTTCACGGTCTTAATGAGAAGAAGTTGCTCTTCGTTCCATTGGAAACTCATGCGGTGCCTTCTTGAGACGCCGACGTCTGAGCATTGCGACGAGGGCGAGGGTCAGTCCCAAAGCGTTGAGAGCGGATGAGCGTCTCCTCGATCTCGATCTTACGGGTGAACCGATCAATCTTGGCTACCATTTCAATTAATTCGGGATCGTGCATCTCACCTTTAAGAATTCGGTAGTAGACCTGCTCGCCTAATTTTAGAAAATGAGTTCGCCGTTCTCCCAAGAGGTAGGCCCCCTTAGTCATGAACTTGCCTATCCGAAACGATCGAATCACCCAGTGTCGGATATCATCAAAGAACATTCCAAATCGCTCGGCGCGAGATGGGGCTTGAGGTGTCTTAATTTGTTTTTCAGTCACAGATTAGAAATTTATCCCAAAAGCAGAACGAAGGCAAAGTGCTTACGAATGCAAATCCAAAACTCTCAGAAGATCGCCAGCCAGTTCCCCAAGTCCGGGTTCGAGGTCTTGCCTTAGGTCCTTAGTGAGTTTGGCGGCCATCGAATGCCATGGAATGCGTACCCAAGGCTCGTAACTAAGCTTAAGTTGCATGACTGGTGAGCGACCCTGTCCAAGTTTTAGTTCAAAGGTCGAATTGAAACGTTGCAGCAAAAAAACACCGGCATGAATCGGTGATTGGGTTGTCTTAAAACGGATCATGCCTTCATGATTCCCATCGGTTGCGATCTCGAGAATTCCCCTAATGACAAGTTTCTGTCCATGCATTCGAATGGGCATCGAGACATCGTAAGTTTCGATCAGGCGATTGCCGAGTGTGGTGGTGAGTGGGCCTGAGTGGGTCATTTGAACCCAATTTGAAAGGTTGGTCTTAAGCGATTTGAACCGATTTTGAAGATCAAAATTGTCGAGTTCCCCTTGGCAACTCAGCGTGATCCGCCCATGGAGCAACCGAGCGTCTTGAGTGAGTGGAATCTCCCAGCTTGCGCTTGAGCAATGCTTTGCAATCATGGTTTGGTTTGGAAAAGTCGGAATGACTTGGGTTTCTTTTAGGGGAAAAGGTACCCCCCCAAAGAAGAAAAGAATCAATGACCCTAAAATTAAAATCTGCATGATGTTCATAGCATTTGCCCTCCCATTATAGAGGATGGGATTGGGCTCGCAAACCCTTTGAAAATGACATATTAGAGGCATATGCCTACTCAATATTTCCCGTATTTGGCCTCAGCGTTGGAACAGGCTGGTCGCGGAAAAGGAAGCTGCGCGCCCAACCCAGCCGTTGGGGCCGTGCTCGTCACGCCTTTAGGTGAAGTCACTTCAGGTTTTCACCAGGGGCCGGGAAATCCTCACGCCGAAGTGAATGCCATTCGGGCTGCGAAAGGGCCTACTCAAGGTGGCGTGCTCTATGTGACCCTTGAGCCCTGCTGCCATTTTGGGCGCACGCCGCCGTGCACAGAATTCATTATCAAATCAAAGATCAGTCAAGTGGTTTACGGTTACCAAGACCCTAACCCGGTCGTTCGGGGGAAGGGGGCTGCGGCACTTATCGAGCACGGTGTCGAAGTGATTTTCTGTCCACAACCAGAAATGACTGAATTCTATCGATCCTACCACCATTGGCTTATGACCGGACGGCCTTGGGTGAGTGCAAAGATTGCCCTGAGTCGGGACGGTAAAGTGGCTGGGCCTCAAGGTGAACGAATAAAACTCTCCGGAGAAGCCCTAGATCAGAAAACGCATGAGGAGCGAAAAAACTCAGACGCGATTCTCACGGGTATCCAAACCGTTATCAGGGATAATCCAAGAATGGATGTGAGATTAACCACTGGGTCTGAGACCAAGCCAATCTATGTCGTCGATAATAGGCTCGAGTTTCCCCTTCAAGCGCAGATGCTCAAGACGACTCGTGGCGTGACTCTATTTCATGTGGCGTCTGCGAGCCGTTTAAACCGCAAGGCCCTTGTTGATTTAGGCGTTCAACTCGTTGAGGCTCCGAATGAGAATGGCCGAGTGAATCTTGAGTGGGTTTTCAATTTCATCGCAAAGGCAGGGGTGCATGATCTTTGGGTGGAGAGTGGGCCCAGACTCTTTAAGGCATTATGGTCTCGATCTCTTATCAATCGAGCGCTCTTTTATGAGTGCAGCGTTATCGTCGGAGAAAAGGGGCTTGCTGCCGATCTGGGACCAATCCCTTGGGAAATGTGGGAGACGCAGTGGCAGAAATACGGAAGCGATCGGCTCTGTGAAGTGATCCTCACGCCAGGATCATTTGAATAATTGGAATGGACGCGCTAGGCCTCAGCTTCAAAACAAATCTTCAACGCGCAAGGAAGTTCAACTATCCGTTTGCGATGATCGTCGGAGAGACTCTGCTGCCATGGGAGTATTTTAGGCAATGTCTGAGAGCTCTCCCCGAGGATTCGCAGTTCCGCCCCATGTATCATCCCGACGCTCTGCGACTCGATGGCACAAGCACACGAGCCGTTTTCGAACTTTCTCGAAATACTGCATGGTCGGACCTTTTATCCATCTTCGACGACAGGACCGTCTGCCAAGTCTTATTAAAAGCTTTGAGCGGAGATCTTCTGAAGCGTTTTAATTGCTCTGAGGAATCACTCTTAGAAAAACGTCTCTACCCCCGAGTCGCATTCGTGCGCGACGAGACAGGGTTTAAAATTCGGCCCCATCCGGACTGCCCCTCGAAAGTAATTACGATGCAATGGTATCTGGCAAGGGATAGGACTCAGCAGGGACTTGGCACGACAATGTACGACGGGCCAAGCTCGGCTTGGGCCACTCTCAATTACTTACCCAATCATTTCTATGCGTTTGCTGTCTCCGATAGAAGTTGGCATGGGCGAGAAATGCTCCCTCCCTTGAAATCCCCTCGACTGACGCTCTCGGTGACTTATTACCTTGAGCCCAGTGCGGGGGAGTTTATTTATGCGCAATGAGTGCTTCAAATTGAAACACTGTGTTCGATTTGCGAACATGTTAATGCCATGAGTTTTTTCTGAAGAACGCTTCTGGGTAAGGCTCAACGCAATGTTAGTGAATGGCATAGGATATGCATTATCAATGCGTTGTAAGTTATTTTTAACGTAACCTTAGGAGGTCAATATGACTAAGACTAATATGCAGAACTGGAGATCCGAAATTTTTCCTCAATCCAGAGGGTTCAACCATTTGCAGCGAAAGTTGGATCGGATGATGGATGAGTTCTACACTGCGTTTCCCGAAAATAGTGCGGGCGCTCAGGAGATTGCTCCGCCATGTGATATTGAGGAAACCGAATCACATTATCTTTTTACGATCGAGACTCCCGGTGTCGCCAGTCAAGATCTGTCGATAGAATTAATGGGTGATACACTCGTCGTCAGAGGCACTCATGAGAAAAATTCTGTCCGTGAGGATAAGACCCGCTCCATCAGAGAGCGAACGAGTGGTAGTGTTGAGAGGGCCTTTATCCTTCCAACAGGCACCGAAGCAGATAAGATCGAAGCGGATTATCGAAATGGGGTCTTATTGATTGCGGTCCCGAAAACTAAATCCGAAAAGAAACAGCGGGTCGCGATTGGTGACGGTAAGACAGGGGTCTGGAATCGGTATTTTGGACGTTCTGATGATAAGCGAGAGTTAAGACTCAAAGATAAAAATGTCGCCTGATCCATTCTTGAAAGGAGAGTGTTATGGAACATTTGATGGTGAAGCAGGTTATGACTGAAGGTGTTCAGTCCATTCGCGCTAACGAGGATCTGTCACTTCTGTATGATTTGATGGGAGACTATCATTGCCGTCATATGCCGGTTGTGGATTCTGAGGGAGTGGTGATTGGCGTCATCTCTCAGCGTGATCTGATGAGCTCAGTGATGGGCGATATGGGTGGACTTCCCATAGGCCAGCTTCGAGATCTTCTGGCTAATACGAAGGTGGAAGAGATCATGTCGACGGATGTTGAAACAGTCGATCCGGAGTGCGATCTAGAGGAGGCCGCAGAGATCATGTTGGAAAACAAGATCGGGTGTCTGCCGGTCGTGGAGAGTAACGGTCGTCTCGTCGGTATTTTGACTGAATCGGACTTCGTCCGTTGGGTTAGAGACCACAACCAATCCGTTCCAGCCGGTGACGGCTGGGTTATGGTGGGTTGAACGGCTCGTTTAGCCTAGCGTTTGAGCCGAGAGTAGATGGCTCTGCAACCGATGGCGAGTTGTTTCACGGTGTGTGCAGCCATTTGGGCATTCGTTCTTATGAAAGGAAGGAACCCCGTTTTAATCTTGATGAACGGGGAATTCCTGTGGACCGAAATGCTCACGATTGGGACGGTCTTTAGTCTGGTTTGGACTGAGGCGAGTTCGCCGATAATCGGGACGCTGAGTCCAATGCCGAGCCCGCCAGCGACGTGCATGCGCTGGTGTGAGTCGCCGCTGCTGTAGCTTCCAATAATGGGTCCGGGGCCTGCGAAGGATTGCCCCGTTTCGGGCGCGAGTTCTGCGTCGGGGTCATGGTAGTAGGTCGCCGGTCCCAGTCCGCCGTAGATGCCGAGGAAACCGGTGGCCGGTCTTGCGCGGATCAGCGTCTCTAAGGTTTCATAAAATTCGATCCGGGCTGTCCCGAGTTTAAAATTGTAATTGAGGGTAACGCCTAGGCCAATGAGGCCGTAGGGTCCAGCGCTCCCAATCGCCGCGCCCCCTCCCGTTCCTAACTCAAACATGAAGCCTAATTCATTGGAACGAGCCACAAGGCTTGCACATTCCCAAAGTCTCTGGTCGAAATGACTGAGGATACTTTCAATGACTAACTTGCCATTGTCGGTGGGCGCTCTAATGCGTCGAGGTTGTCTAAAGAGTATTCCCAATGGGTAGTGAGCCCAAGTGATTGACGCCTTGGCAAGATTCAAAAATCCGATCCGATTCTGGAGAAAGATCAGCTGCTGCTGATCAGATAATGCCTCAAACGCCACTTGGCCTGCCGCAGTGGGTGAGTGGTTTGGGATACGATACTCAAATCCACTCTGGGTTTTTAAGATTAAGAAAGGTTCCCGCTCGGTATCCCCCAATAGAGCGTCCGAGCCTAAGAACGCGAGGTAGACAATGCAAAGATGAAAAATGAAAAATGGCTTCAAGTGTGTCGAGCTTACCTTTAGAAGTGCTTAAAGCAGGATTGGATAAGTTGATCAGCGTTCAGATCAGTGCCCTCATGTTTTAAGCAGACCCGACCCTTGTAGACGACAAAAAAAGTTGGAAACCGGCTGACTCTGTGTTGGTGGAGTGCTTTGGAACGGCGTGATGGAATATGGAATGTCTGGATACTATCCCCATCCACGGACGCAAAACGGATGCCATGCTGATTTAGGTGAGTGATTCTGTCAGAGTTTCTGTCTTTCCACTGTTGGCAGGGACCGCACCAAGGGGCTTCAAACTTTAGCAAAACGGGATGTTTGCGAGAGGACCTCAATAGTTGATCGATCTCGGCCTGTGATTTAATCACAGGTGATTGCTCGCGGCTCAAATCATCATCATCAAATAAAAAATCTATTTGATGTGTGGCGGCCACCTTTTCCACGCATTGGTGGAGGCTAGTCACCGTCTCCGCAGAGGCTAGCGGCTCTCCCCGCAATTCACCCTCGTCATCATGGAACATTAGAGTTGCAAAGGTGGCGGTTGCCGGCTCTTTGAACTTCGTTTCAACCCAGTCTCGGTAGGCTTCATAGGTTGACCGAAGTTCAGGGACTGATCCGTCCACTAGCACGACACGGGCGTAGGGAGTGGTTTGGGCAAAGGTGCTCGCCGTTTCAATTGCGGTTTCGGCGGCATCTGTCTCCTCGACAAAGAGTGCAACGAATGGAGTTGAGTCCAGCGCGGAAATATTCTGCCATTCATTTAGGCTCTTCACCTTAATTAAATCTTCAGCCGCGATACTGATCGCCGGTGTCATCAAGCTCAGGGTCAGAGCTGCGAAAATAACAAAGTGTTGTTGAATCATACTGGTTTATCCTTTCTTATTTTCCCCTGGGGAATCCCCACCGGGTCGGGAAAACTAATCCCGTGCAGCTCGCTGCGTCAAGTGCTAATCTCATTCTCTGTATGCGACTTCTGTCTAACCGCTGGGTCTGTTTGATAGGGGTTTTGCTGGCGTTCTACTCATGGGCAGTTCTGTGGAGTCTTTTTAACGACGGTAAATTCGCTTACCATGATCTAGGGCTTCTCAACGGGATCTTTTCGAATTCGGTTTATGGTCGAGGATTCTTCTGGGTGACCCACGGAGAATACAGCCATTTTCGTTTACAATTCACTCCCACACTCGTTCTTCTTCTGCCTCTCTATCGGCTGATTGATCATCAGTTTCTATTAGTGGCTGTGGGGGCAATTGGATATTTTGCCTCGTTTTTAGTGATGTTTTCGTTACTAGATAGAATTGGCTCACGGTCAGGGATCAAGGGCAATGCGAGCCGTTTCATTCCGCTTGCGTCTGTGGGCTGTGCGCTTTTGATCATGACCAATCGGTATACTAAAAATGTACTCACAAGCGCTCATTATGAGTTTCTTTTCCCGCTTTTATGGTCGCTGCTCGCCTATGCGATGATTGAAGCTAAACCCTGGTTTTATAGATGGGTAAGTTTTGCACTATTAGTGGGATTAAGGAGCGATGCCAGTTTCTTTGTCGCGTTTCAACTTGCCGCTCTCTATTTTCTCCCTCCTTGGGTCCCCGCTGATTTGAATCAGTATCGCAGATCCTTGTGGGTGTTTGGGATCGCGGCGATTCTCTACTTCTGCGCAATTATCGCAGTTGTTAACCCATTATTTGGATCTGAGGATAATTTTTTACGTTGGTGGGGGCATCTTGGAACTGGCCCTCTTGAGATCGCATGGACAGTGATCCGATCGCCGTTGACACTATTCAAAGCCATTTTCAAGGGTGGTTTTCTCGATTTGAATCTTTCTTTCTTCTTGCTTCCGCTTCTCGTTCATCCAGGATTTTTTGTCTTGATGAATCTACCGGCAATCCCAAATTATCTTATGGTATTTCCAGAAAGGCAGAGCTTATTCTACTACCATTCGGCGGTGCTTCTGCCGCTCTTTTATCTAGGAGTTGGAGTCGGGCTCATCATATTGCTTCAACGCCTTAATGATTTGAGTCGTCCGATCAGGGTGGTTGCGTTATTGCTCATGATTTCGATCATTCCTGTTCAGGCACTCACGTTTCGAGATACGAATAATGGGTTTAAATTTCGGATTTATCCGGGCCAGCAGCGAGAATTCGCTAAGCAACTCAACGAGGTGATTAGAGGGTTTGCGGAAGTTAAATCGGTGGCCACGGACGTCGACTCAATTGTCTATGTCTCGCATTCGAAAGAATTGCGGGTGCTAGAGCAATATGAACACTCTGATTTTATCATTCTCAAGCCCACAGCTAATGCGCTACTTACGCCGGGGAGAGATTATCTAAAGACGCGGGCTAAGATCCTAAGTGATGAGCGCTATCGGTTAGTTCGGCATACGGAGCAAGCGGAGTATTTAATCAAAAGGACACTTAATGGGAATTAGCCAGTTCCTAATATCTTATTTCACAGTAAGTGTATCCGCCTTTGTCGTGATCGGGATCCCCGCAGTATTAGTGATGTCACAGGCTAATCTTCCCCTGCCGGTAATCCTCTTGGCAGTCATGGGGGCGTATTCGGCGATCTACTACTGCATTCCTTTTGCGATTCCATCTAGTTTAGTTGTGATCATCGTGATGGGCATTGCCCTGTTGATTCGTTGGCGGGTGCCAGCTCAGAAACGCGGTATCAGTGGGCGCAGAAATCTGGGGTATTGGGTTGCCATTGTTTTCTGCTTTGCCTTATTTATTGCGCGCTGGGAACCTCCCGGTTCGGATGCGGTCAAGTGGGGATCGTATGCGAGGCTGATTGAACAGCACGAGAAACTTCCGGGGGAGACACGGCCCCTTGGACCCTTTGAGAATATTGGAGGGATCAACTTAGGGATGCCGATTCTGATTTCTCTGATTCACTTTGGAGAACTTACTCCCTGGGAGAGGGTGATTTCATTCACCGAATGCTTAAGTTTATGCCTTTTACTGTTTTCCCTGATTCTCGCTCTGGAAAACTATCTCATTCCGAAGTACGCCCTCTGGGGTGGGATACTTTCTGTCATGGTTGCGACCAACCCCCAACAATATCTTAATTGGGGAGGGACTCCGACGCTTATGGGGTTATGTTGCGGGTACCTTTTGATTGATCTTTGGCGGAGAAGTGCAACGCTAAGTCCACTTTCACGGGGGACGTATGCTTTAGCCATCTCGTTCACCGCCCATGCTCATCCAATCGGCGTTTATCTTTCGGCGCTGGTGCTGATGCCGGTCTGGCTACTCATGAGGCCCTGGGAAAAAGAGAATCGGCTGAAACTCATCGGATTCATGAAGTGTGGTGTTCTAGCCTTAATCTTTTATTTGCCGTTTTTTCGGTTGTGGAAATTTGAAACCAGTCCAGCGGAACTTGCCGGGGTTTGGGAGTGGCAGAAGACGATGGCCCCCTATCTCTTTCGTGAGAGCCAAAGTCTCGCTTATAATCTGTACACTCAACTAGGGGCTTATGTCTGGTCGACGACATTTACCATTCTTCTCGGATTGACAGCCCTCATGGTTCTCTACGACCGCCATTTCAAAGGGTTATGGCCAGTCATTCTCACGCTGACTGTGATAGCGGCTCTCTTACTCAATGTTCTGAATTGGACCTTGCCACTATCCTTTCTGGTTTATCCGGAACGAGTCGCAACCATGATGGTATTTCCCATCGGTCTGGTGTTGGGCCGCGTTTTAGAAAACCTTCAGAGTAAGAAAGTCCGTAGGGTTGTGTGGATCGTATTTATCAGCCTGGGTTTGAGCCAATTTTACAAAAGGACCTATCCCATCCTTCGACAGTCACTGCTAACTCAAAACGATCTAAGCTTTATTGCAGAGATTCCCAAGGTAGTCCCTGAAGGCGAGTGCATTAAGATTACGTTTGATTCAGCCGGACTATGGATTCCAGTTCTCGGCTTTCGATGCACCATTCCGTACCATGTTCTTTCGGAAAGTGTTCAAGACGAAATGAGAGAATGGGCCAAACAGCCACTGCATTGGGAATATATTGCGGGTCAGGGGCTCAGGCCAATTTAATCGCAGAGCCCTTCCGTCATTAGCAACGGGTAACCGATCATTACGTCGTGATAATCCAGCATCGGTGGCTTGGTTTACGTTCAAAGTCGAGTGGGATTGTATCGTGAGTGATTTCTTTAAGAGTCAGTTTGCGCCCCTGTTTTAAACCTGCTTCATCCAGCACGAAGGTCCGATAATTGGTCGAGAAGAAAAGAGTGCCACCGGGGCGCAGATGAGCGAGCGCCATGCCTAGAAGCTGGACATGGTCGGTTTGGACATCAAACACTCTACCAGAAGAACGATTCACGGAACGTGTCGGGGGGTCGACCACGCATAAATCAAATTTCGAGGGACTTCGTTCTAGATATTCAAAGGCATCGCAGCGCACAATCCGGTGGTCTTGCCCTGAGAAACCGTTCAATTCGAGGTTTCTCTCAGCCCACTCTAGATACGCTCTCGACGTATCTACGGTTACCGTAGATATCGCACCCCCAGCCGCCGCGTAAACTGAGAAGGAACCCGTATACGCAAATAAATTTAGAAAATCCTTACCCTTTGCCAGTTTCTCCACCATCGCTCTCGTCTGGCGATGGTCTAGGAAGAGTCCGACGTCGAGATAATCGGAGAGGTTAACCAGAAAACGATGGCCGGCTTCGGTAACTTCAATGAACTCCTTTGTTTCAGCATGAGCTGAGTACTGAAAGCCTCCACTTTTCTGTGGTTTTCGTTTTTTGAAATAAATCTTCTCGGGGTCGATACCTAAGGCAGTCGATGTCGCTTTCAGCATCAGGTCAATATACTGAGTATGTTCGAGCGCTGAGTGATCATGGTTTCGCTCTATTTCTGAAAAGTGAAGGCGATCGTTGTAGATATCGACGATATAGGCAAGTTCTGGGATATCCCAATCATAAACACGCCAGCATTCAATTTGATTCCTTCTGGCCCACTTCCCTAAATGCTTCAGATTCTTTCTGAGGCGATTACTGAAGGTATCGGCCCTGAGTTGCCACGCGGTAGGAATTGGCGCGGTTTCCAATCGTCGCCAGTTCGGTGCCTGAGAAGACGAGGTAGATTCCCTTATTTCGTATTCCAGAAGGCGGCATTCCATCGAGCCATTGTAGAGCAGAGTGCGGCTTGAGCTTCGTAACCCAATATATTGGATAGATTCGAGGTTGCCCGCAAGCACCATCGCCTTCCAACCGGCATACCGATGTTTCAGCTGAAGTCCAATGCGTTGGTAGAGCTCGGCGACATTATCAACGGGAAGCCTTTCGTCGTAGGGAGGGTTCATCAGCAGGGTCCCGGCAGGCGTTGGAATCTGGTCCCAAACGAAGAAATCCCCCTGCTGAATTTTCACAAGGCCTGTCATGCCTGCCCTTTCCACGTTCTCGCGGGCAATTTGTGCCAGATCTCCCAGGATCTCAACGCCCTGAATTGGAACCGAAATAGTCTTACGGATTGAGGCTTTTGCCTCGTTAACCAACCTATCATGGAGGGAACGATCAAAATCCGGCCATTTTTCATAGGCAAATTGCTTGCGAAATAACCCCGGAGCCGTGTTGGTGGCAAGAAGCGCTGCCTCAATACAGAAGGTTCCTGAACCACACATGGGGTCAAGTAGGGGTGTTTCGCCATTCCAACCCGATAGTTTTAGGATGCCAGCAGCTAGAGTTTCGCTGATAGGCGCTTCTCCTGCTCTCTTACGGTAGCCCCGTTTATGGAGAGAATCTCCCGACGAATCCAAATAAATCTGGGCACTGTCTTGAAATAAACTGACCACGACCCTCAGATCTGGCGATTCTAGGTCAACCGATGGCCGCTGGCCGGTATTTTCTCGGAATTGATCAACGATGGCGTCTTTTGTGAGTTGCGAGAGAAAAAGAGAATGAGTCGTGAAAGAAGAACGAACATCCGAGTCAACTGCCAAGGTTCCCGATGAACTTAGCCATTGCTTCCAATCAATCGTACGAACGCCTTCGTATAATTGTGCTTCATTGCGAGCCATAAAAGTGGAAATAGGCCGAAGCACACGAATCGCCGTTCGGCACCAGAGATTTGCTTGATAGAGCGTCTTGAGATCTCCCTCGCAAACAACAAGGCGGCTCTTGGGTTCGACAGCCTTCGCCCCTAGGGCTGTTAGCTCTTCAGCTAATACCCCCTCAAGGCCCGTAACCGTACGAACATGTATCGAAAAATGATGGTCCACAGCGATCGGCACCCTAGCATTATTTTTGGATTCTGACGAGCGTCCCATTGACTGTCCCCTCGAATAGTGGTTAAAGGCCGAATATGAATCTCAGCATCCACTTCTCGTCGATAATCGAGGTGTTAGATGGGTAAGGCTAAGACATTAGGAGCGGTGCCACTTCTTCTCGCTATGGTCTGCCTCCAAGCCCAAGCGGATGGAAACTGGGTGAGACTCTTTCAAACCCTAAATATTAAGATGACTCGTGGGTTTGATGTGCTCTTTGAGGAATACCATAGGCAACTAAAGGTCGCGAAACAGGGTGAATCCAGTGTTGGAGCTGGGGTTGTGGAAATGAGAACGAGCCCTCGTCGTGCGACTGAACTTCAAGCGTTAATGAACAGCGCTCGGCTAGAACCTAGAGCAGTCATCCTCCCTCATATCGTGTTTGAAGGGAGAAATATTTCTCGGGATGAATCCAGTTTAGTCATGGAGTTGCCTCGTGTGGTTCAAGATGAGATTGACCATCGGGCTGATGAGCTTGGGAGTGATGATATTCTTATGAAACAACTTCGGTTGCAGGGAGATAGTTGGGATCAGAGTCTGCATCTTCTGAGCCCGAGATTAAGGTTGATGCACGACCTTTACGCCGAGTACCGATCGCTCATTCAGCAAAGATCTAAAATAACATTGCCTGAACTTCAACTCGACGAGCTCAGACGAGCCCTCGAAGGTGGGTCCAGTCGTTTGAGCCGAGAGAACGAGGGGCGACTGAATGCCTCGGACCGCTGGATTGATGACTATTTGACCTACCGCAACCAAAACCCACGCTTTCATGGCGAACCGGAAACAAATCTGTTCAGCGAATATCTGAATGTAAAGGCATTCGATGGGAAATTGCCACCCTACCAGGCCTTTCTCAGGGCGATGAATCGTCTAGTGAGCGAATATCACTTAGACCTCAGGGCACCAAACCCCTTCCTGGATCGAGCCACCTATGAAATGCTCACAAACTCAAAGGGAGCGGTTGCCTGCGATTACAGAAGACTACTCGCTCCTGACGACAACCGTGGGTTTAGTTTTCAGGGTCGTTGATTTTAGGGCTTACGGGTGCTGAACGATACGATCTTTCCACGCGAGCCTTTTTAAATACATCAGGAACTTATTATAGTAGCCAATTGGCCACCTGGCGCTCAGGTGGGGGGCCACTGTTTCGTAGTGTGTCGTTAGGATATGAGGGAAATGCTTACGATCCGATACCAAGCTTAGCCCTAGGTACGGGTTTGCTAGATCCATCCCAAGTAATTCAAAAAGAGTTGGGGCGAGATCAAGGCTAGTTCCTAAAACACTCAGGTCCATTTTATCCAGTGGCATGAGATGCGTTGGCAGATGAATGATTAAGGGGATCTTTTCCAAGGCTGGTGGGGAAAATGAGCCCTCCTGCGTTTGTAGCGATCGGTATTCTGCAGTGGGGAACATGGAATGATCCCCCAAAACAACGACGATGGAATTGTCATAGTAGCGAGATTTTTTAAACTGGCTCCAAAATAACCCAAAATGATGATCCATCCCGGAAAAGGAATCACGAAGTGGGCTCGCTGATTTTTTAAAGTCACCCGAGGCAACCTGGTAGGGAAAATGTGTGTTGGAAGTCAGGATCGAGAGAAAGAGAGGTTTGGTAGAGCTCCGTGCGTTTAAATACTCTGTCACATAACTAGTCCCAGTCGGGAAGAAAATGAAGAGCGCGCTTGCGCGCGACTATTTTCATTTCCCGCCAGGGACTAATTATCAAAAATTTCTCACAATTCTTGGGTGTAGTTCCTTTGGTCTGGATCCGATAGGTGTTCTGTATCTGATAGGATTGTATTCAATAGGTTCAGTGACAGGAACTGGGGATTATGATGGGAATGGGCATTACGTTGTATTCATTCCAGAGACGTTTCCCCAATAGCAGAGCGTAGGAGCCAGAAAAAGTTCCTGTCTCCGCAAAAAAACTTTTGGAGGACTCATGTTGCTACGAAAAAAAATCAAGATATTTGCCCCTGTTTGTACAGGATTAACGGTTTTGGGAATTCTTTTCTCCCCGGGTTGTGGATCAGATAGCTCTAGCCCAGCAACCACAATCTCAGGTGTGGTCCAGTTAGGGCCCGTTGATGGTGCAGAGGTTATTGTTTATAAATTGAACGACGATGGGACGACAGGAGATGCGATCGCTCAAACAACCACTTCTTCGGACGGTACGTATAAGATTACGGTGGCTGATATTAATAGTGATTACGGTGATAATTCTGCCTACACAGGAGCCGTGGTGATCGAAGCTGCTGGAGGTTCCTATACTAATGAGGCAACCGGACAGCTCGTGGAACGGGCATCAACGGAAAAAGTTCGCAATGCGATCGGTGCGATGACGGCTGAAGGTTTGGCTGGAGTGGCAAACGGACTTCCACTCACGCCCCTGACTGAGTGCGTTGTTTCACGTGGATTCACTGCTAAGCAGCCAGGTTTTGATTGGGCTAAGGCGTTAACCGCGGCGAAGGACGAAATTAAGGCGGCCTACGGGGTTGATCCCAATACGATGCCCGCAAATCCAGCAAATACTGTGACGGATGCCACCTCTGACTCAGTCAAGTATATGACGGCACTAGCAGGAATTAACGAAGCGGCAGCGTCGAAAGGCGTTCCTCCCTGGGAATATGTTACGGCTCTTAAAAATGATGCGTCTGATGGAAGTTTTAATGGAATGGCCGGGGCGTCGAGCGTCACCTTTCCAAGTTCTACTGGCATAGCATTCGGAAGCGCGCCGCTTACGGACATTAGAACGGGGATGGGTAATTGGGACCGCGTGCCTCCAGGAGTCAATAGCGCGAGCGATTTAGTCGCTCAAGTTCCAGCGTTTGTGGCGGCTCCAACTAACCAATTTACAAGTGTCACAGGTTATTTTGTTGAAAGAGATGAGTTCAACCCTAAATATAGTAAATACCTAGATCCCTACAACTCGGAGTACAAACCGCTGGTAGATTCTCATAACGGGGCTTCGTACGATGGCTCCAAGGATCCTTGTAATTCCTCGAGTGCTGTTTATGACGTCGCCAAATGTCCCACAAACGGTGCTTTCAACGACAGCGCCTTTAGAACGTTTGCAACGGCGAGCCTAGGCAACGCAGGCACCTACGATCCAAAGACAGGGACATTCACCAGTCCAGGTGGAACCGTTTATGTTCCAGGCGCTGGTGGAGCGTACGTAACCCCCAGCGGTGCGACCGTACCTCCTCCTAATACGTCAACGACAGGGGTTGTCTATACAGGATCGTTTACTCCGGGGACCGAATGTGCCAATGGCACTTTTTATGATCCCGCGACAAAAGGTTGCAAAGCGCCGGGAGGTACGTGCCCCACAGGTCAGTATTGGGATTTTCCCAACAGCATTTGTAAATCCTATTCCGCTTCAAACGGCTTAATGCAATGGGGTGCGAAAAATAGATTGTCGTATGCTTCTATGCAAGCCTTGATCTTCGTAAAAAGGCTCTTCGGAGTCAAATAGCAAGAAAGTGCCCATCCCCTTTCCGGCCGGAAAGGGGATGGGCACCTTTACGGTGTTGACAGGGACACATCTTAGTATATACAATATGTATATACGTGAAGAAGACAATGATTTCAATTAGATTGGACACAGATATGCTGCTCTGGCTTCGCCAGACCTTTTCTGAAGGGTACCAGTCCAGGGTCAATGAAATCCTTGGGACCTTTAAGAAAGACTTCGAAATGCGCGAAGAGCGGATCGTGGGGCGTGCCCAGCAGATTTTTGTGCAGTACCACGCAAGATGTTTCTGGCATCTCCAAAAAGATTTAAAGATCACAGGCAAACATATCCCGCTCATCCAAGAAGGCTTAAGAAAGTACGGTGGGCGGGAAGGGTTTTGGCTTGCGGACGAGCTGAGAGTGAAAAAGGAGTAGGGCCTATATGCCGATCACGGATTTTCAACGCGAAATTCTTTTACGATTAAAGAAGAGTCGAAACCCGGAGAGCTATGTGGCAGGCGGTACGGCGATTCAAAGAGCCAGTGATTCCATTCGCTATTCGATGGATATTGATTTTTTTCATGATACGGACGAAGCGGTGACTTCGGCGTTTGCGAGCGATCAAAAAATCTTGATTGAAGAAAGCTTCCGTCTTGAAATCCTCATCACGCAGCCAAGTTTCTATCGTGCGGTCGTTTCCAAGGGGATCGACTCACTTAAACTCGAGTGGGTTCGTGATACCGCCTTTCGATTTTTTCCTGTCATCGAAGATGAGGAATTTGGATACCGCTTGCATGATATCGATCTTGCGGTGAACAAAGTATTGGCGCTGGCGAATCGCTCGGAGCTTAGAGATGTTTTAGATATTCTAGACATCGATAGCAAGGTGCTGCCGCTCGGCGCCTGCGTCTGGGCAGCCTGTGGAAAAGACCCTGGTTTTACCCCGGCGTTACTATTAGATATGGTTCAACGGCATGCGAATATTACTCCCGATCTCTTGGCGGCTGAATCGTTAGTTCATCCCGTCGACCCAAAGGAACTTAAAAGTCAGTTTTCCGCAGCACTCTTAGAAGCGAAGCGATTGATTGGCGGTTTGATTCTAATAGATCTTGGTTGTGTTTATCTCGACAAGGATGGAAACTCGCTTAGAAAGTTCGATAAGCCGGTACCTAAAGCAACTCTCCGTCATTTTGGATCCGTCAGAGGTGCGTGGCCTCGAGTTGTGAAATAATAACGTAGGGCAAACTACCTGGAGGGAGAATCGAACTCCCACACCCTTTCGAGTATTGGATTTTGAGTCCAACGCGTCTACCAGTTCCGCCATCCAGGCATAATCAGACTCAAGCGTTTTTGTATCAGTGCTAGATGGGGAATTCAACGAGAGGATTTGTGTTCGTTACAGTTCGATGCCCCAACTGAGGCGGACTTCGTACACAGGCTTTTCAAGGTGGCGGCCGACATCCTGAGTGGTGGTGAACGACGTTGAGATCGTTCGGGTGATAGGCTGAGAAATATGAGCGGCAAGATAAGGACTCCCCGTGGCATGGGTAATCGACGTTGTGGGTAGAAACTCAGGCGCGGGGGCGTAGGTGATGTGCGCGTAGCTGGTTTCCCAGATTTCTCGCCCTTGGCTGAGGCGGCTGGCAAAGTTCGGGTGGTGGAAGCCCAGCATGGCTCCTAGGAACTGGATTTCTATTTTTGCGGTATCAAAGAGGATGTCATAGCCTAGGTTAATTCCTTGAGGGTAGACGCGTTCATTCGGGTTGGCGGGAGCGGTTGGTTGGAAAAGGGTAACGTTCTTGGCCTTTTCCATGGCTCGGCGAGTGGACTCAACTTTTCTTAAGGAAGGTGTGTTGGTCTCAAAGTATTTCCTAATTCCTTTATCGAGGCGGGCATTGAAAATTTTTCGAGCGAGCTCTTCTCGGATTTGTCCGATGTAGGGTGCGTGGCCAAGGTGGTAGGTTGTGCCAGAGGCAAAGTATTCATAACGGTAGGAGGTCGCGACGTAGTTGACTTGGCTTTCATGGTAGCCAAATTGTTGTCGGTATTCTCGAATCAGCTGGGAGTCGTCCATCCCAAAGTAGTCATCATAAACCGCTGTGCTTCTCAGATACCCCTGAGGAGGGTTAAAGCTCGTCGCGTCTTGATCGGTTCGTTGAACTCCAGCAGGTTGGATAGCTTGGCGAGTTATTTCCGCAGGGGAAAAGCCAGCCAAGGTGCTCACCCATAAAACCAAAAATTTTATCTCTCTCCACTGCATTGAAACACACCACTTCCACTGACGCGCACTGCCCCTAAGGAGTCCAGTTGCAAGGGCTGTTCCAAGTTAATGGGTGAGCGAATGGTGCCTACCGGCGTATTCGAGCCGTAGTGGGGTGACTAAGATTTTGGCAGTTGCTTAGTGGATCGACAGCTTAGCGGAGAATGGGGATGTTTTAATCTCAGCGACTGTGGCTCTGAGTCGGTTATCAGATTTAGCGATCACCTGGTACTGCATGCTCGCAAATTGAAAGATATTCATTGAGGGTGCGGCCTTATTATCTTTGGTTTTGCCGCCGAGAGACATGACTTCAAGGCCATTCGACGTTAAAAGTCCCATACTGTCGCCGCCTCCAAAGAGTGAACTCATCATGGAACTCATGTCAGTGCCCGACTTACTTGAAGAGTCCGAGGAGCCACTGTATCCGCCTGAGTCACTCTCAAGCGCATTGCCAATTTTCCGACTGATTTCGTTGGAGTCACTTGCTTTCTCGGCTTTAGCTCCCAAACCATCGTCCTTATGAGCGTTGCTAACGATAGCTCCCCCACTGAAGGTCCCATTACTAACTCCAGAGGGTGACTTACTTAAACCATCGCCTTTTTCGTTGAATCCAAGTTTTGCAAAGTTGATAGGGCTTTGGGTGGTAATTGCGGGGCCTTGGGCCGTAGCAAAAGGATTGGTGTTGCCCGTTGTATCGTCGAGAAATCCAAAATCAGTCTTCTCGTCTGCTGTTAGTGGATTTTCAAATTCTTCAAATGAGGATTCTTCAAAGTTAGGACCGGGATTGGCGGGTTGGGCGGTTTGCTCGACTGACGCGCTATTATCATCCGCGCTAGCAAGCTGAGTTGGTGGTGTTGGCGGCGGCTGAGTCAGTTGCTTGGCATTGCTCTTATTCTGCTTACCTGCCGCAGCATTCTGCGCAGCTTGAGCGCATTGTTGCATCGCCATCGTCATCAACATATTTTTCATGGCGGGGTCTTGGGTTTCCTGAGCTTGCTTCATAAGCATCATGCAGCTCATCCCAGCCATCGCGGCACCCATCGCGGCTGTGGCTGCGGCCTGTTTATTATCTTTCGCGCGGTCATCATCTTGTTGCTTTTCATTCTGCTGCTGAAGCAGCTGTTGCTGCGCTTGGTAATCTTTCAGTTGTTGTTCATAGAGCGCTTGGCTTGCATCTGGGGCCTTCGGGGTTTTGATTTGAAAAGAAGGAGATTCCGCAATAACGGTAGAGCCGAGATGGCTGACTAACATTAGGCTCGCCATGACTAGGCGGCATTTGGGTTGTGTTCTCATGGTTGTTCTTTCTAAGCCCTTAAGATGCAAGCGGGGGGCCAGGATCAACGCAGGAATCAGGCACAGACCTGGGTAGTTCTCAGGGAAAAATTTGGCCAAGCTGTATACAGTTTGGAGGCATGGGAGAGACTCAACGGGGCAAGTCGTTGAAATGATATTGTTAATTAAATTCGTTTGGGGAGTATACAGCCCTATAGGGTGTAGAGCAGGGCAGCGGTCACGGAGAATCGCTTCTCCTTTAGCCCTGAATCCGAAGTGAACGCGGCCTGCGTCGAGTGGTCATGGCGTAACTCGACTCTAAATTCCATGAGATCCGAAGGGTAAAAGGCGCTTGTGAGGCAGACCTGACTCAGGTTCTGTGAGTTACCGGTCGCAAAGCCGTCTTCATCCCAGAGTTTTTCAACTCGAAAAGAGAGAAGGTTCCAAGCAATCGGTTGGTAATCGCCACCAACCATGATGCCGGCCCATTTAGCTGAGCGGTAGATGCTCCCGATAAGTTCGTGAACAGAGTTTCCGTAAAGGCCTCCGATGCGAAGAGTGATATCCCTTCTGGTCTTCCAGTGGGCCGATGCTGTCATCAGTAACCGATAATGGCTGTCGTCATGATCGTTTTCAGGGCCAACGTACGTTGAAAAATGAGTTGTCATCGTAGAGCTCGGATCCCAATCCAAACTTAATCCCAGGGTTTTTCCATGATTATTATCGTAGAGGCGATTCCAACCATTCGTCAGATGCAATGAACTGATGAGACGGTTCTCTAACCAAGAATAGGAGGCAGAAAGGCCCATCATCCACGTGGGCGCTCCGAGTGTATCCGAGAAAAGCATGGAGTAATGTTGATTATCTCGGGGGAGCTGATGCGAGAGCCCTAGGTAGGTGTACTGTTTTCCAAAACTTAAGCTGAATCCTTTGACGCTTTCTGGCGAGTAACGCAGGTAGGCTTCGGGAATATGTTTGGTGACTTCATCGATCGCACCCGGAGCGTTTCGGTGGTTTGCTTCAATCAACTGTCCAAACCCCATGGCTAAATTAAATTCTGTTTCCCGAGTCTGATGCTTCGCGGTTAGCGAGGCAAGGTTGAGTCCAAACTGATTATGGAAACTATCGTATTGGCGTAAATTGGAATTGGGGCTCGGAGCGAGAAGGCCTGCTGCCGTGGCAGTGTTCGGAGAGCTTAGTGGGCCAGGATTGGTGAAATGATAGCTGTAGGCCATGTCTAGGTGAGCGCTTAGCTCGACTGATTTCTTTTTCTCTGGCACGCGTAAATCGCTCGGTTCCGGCGCTTTTTCGGGGCGTTTTTGTCGTCGGTGAGTCAGGTAAACGCCAGTGATTTTTTTTACTGGACCTAGCGATCGCCAGAGTTGTCCGTCTCTTTGAAGTTGAGCGACGTAGGTATTTTCTTGAGTTCGGATCGTAGCGAGCGCTTCATTAGGGCTCATGCAATCGACTAGTGGGTTAGAGACTGGTGCGGTGTCATTGCATAAGGAAAGATCAAATTGAATCTGAATGTTTTCGCAGTTCTGTTTGGTATCAAGGATTCGTAATAGTGCGCAGCTGCCGGCTTCAGGCGCCAGAAGTTCGGCGTAAGACGCGGGTAGGGAAAAGATTAAGGACAATACGACCAAGGCAACACAGGTTGAGGATTTCATCGGGAATGATTATTCCGCGAAGTGACATGGCTGGCAAGCGGTCAAGTGTCCATCGAGGCTATGAATGGCTGACGCCGGATTTGGTGAGGCTGACGAGGACTTGAAAGGAATCATTCCCGGTTTTGAAAGGGACAACGATCGTCGGGCCGTCTGCTGTTAGAGAAGGCACTTTAATATCATTGCCGCGAAGAACTTCAGGCACTGCCTTTTCGATTTTGATGCCTAGATGAGTGAGCTCTGTTTGTGCGCCTTGGAAAATCGCATCCAGGAGTTTCGCAGCACCGGTGGCAACTTCATCCGTGATATCAGTGTAAGCCGAATTCATCATCCTATTAAGTAGGGTAAGTGAGGTCGCTTTTTTCAGGCAAAGTGCCACCGATCCATTAAAGATGGGGCTCAGAAGCGCAATGACTCCCATGATATCCGGGCGAATCGTGCTGGGGTCGGTCAGAATGAAGGACTTTGAAGGTTGAATATCGTGGTGGCACTGCGTCTTTAAGGTATGGATTGTGCTGCTCAGAAAGGCATTCACAAATTTAGCATCAATGGCTACTGTCTTCGTGAGTGAGGGAATCGTCTTGGAAGGGGCCTTTTGAGCGGAATTTGGCATGGTTTGGTCCTCATTCTATTATCGGTATTTTGGCCAGAATCCTTGATGAGCCTAGTTATAAAGGCAAGTGCCGGTAATGACTTGACTTTGTATGGCTAAATG
>Ga0209824_10000582_pt1 | contig 22524 bp, 20 predicted proteins | sample VDWuncwatermetaG_FD_184124 | JGI IMG/M metagenome (GOLD analysis project Ga0209824, IMG submission 184124) | Wastewater microbial communities from Netherlands to study Microbial Dark Matter (Phase II) - VDW unchlorinated drinking water (SPAdes)... ...
GTTATATATTAAATTACACAATAATACAAATTACAAATAGCTTCTTTTAACCTTTTTTTCTATAACCTCAACCATGAAACTGGAAAACCACCATATCTGGCTACCCTATGCCCAAATGCAGACTGCGCCCGAACCGCTTCCCGTAACTTCGACCAGCGGCTGCAAAATCAAGCTGTCGGACAGTCGCGAACTGATAGACGGAATTTCCTCATGGTGGAGTGCCTGTCACGGTTATAACCACCCGCACATAGTGCAGGCTATGGAAAAGCAGTTGCAGCTCATGCCGCATATAATGTTTGCCGGACTCACCCACGAACCAGCAACCACCCTAGCCAGCCGCCTGTGCGCCATCACTCCTGACGGACTCAACAAAGTTTTTTTTGCCGATTCCGGCTCGGTGGCAGTGGAAATCGCGCTTAAAATCGCCCTGCAATATTGGCGTAATGTTGGCAAGCCGCTTAAAGATCGTTTTATCTGTTTCAAGAATGGCTATCATGGCGATACTCTCGGCGCAATGTCGGTTTCCGATCCCGAAAAATCGCTGCACAAAGCCTTCCGCAATTCCGTTATCAAACAATATGTGCTGGATATACCCAGCGATGAATATAGTTTTGCTGAGTTTGACAGCCTGCTCGCTGGAGTGCAGGGCAATATCGCGGGCATCATCCTCGAGCCACTGGTTCAAGGCGCGGGTGGTATGTTGTTCCATAGTGCCGACACAGTTTCCGAGATTTACCGCATTGCCAAGAAACATAACATACTCTTCATCGCTGACGAAATCGCCACAGGTTTTGCCCGCACTGGCTTTATGTTCGCCTGTGACGAAGCGGGAATTTCGCCGGACATAATGTGTATCGGCAAAGCCCTAACCGGTGGTGCGATAACTCTTGGTGCAACCCTCACTACTGATGAAATTTTTAATGCTTTCTTGAGCGACAATCCAGAAGATGCTTTTATGCACGGTCCTACTTTTATGGCAAACCCTCTGGCATGTTCCGCTGCTAATGCCTCGCTGGATTTATTTGAGAACGAGCCACGCCTATCGCAGGTGGAAAAAATCGAGACGCAATTGGCAGCCGAACTCGCGCCTTGCAAAAATTTAAGTGGCGTGGTTGACGTGCGCGTTAAAGGCGCAATCGGCGTGGTGCAGGTTGATACAGCCAAAATTGATATTTACGCCCTGCGCCCAGAATTTGTAAAGCGTGGCGTATGGCTGCGTCCGTTCAAGGATGTGATATATACCATGCCACCACTCACCATCAGCAGCAATGAACTAAGCTCGATTACAAATGCGATTAAGGATGTACTTAACACGTAAATACGTAGCTCGTAACTCGTAGTTACATCAACGAACTACGCCCCTAACTCACGAACGTCCCTACAGGTGGAGTAGCTGGAAAAGTAAGAGTAACCAGTGTTCCTTTACCAAGCTCACTGTCAATATGGATCGAACCGTTATGCAGCTCCATCAACTTCTTGGTAAGCGGCAATCCGAGTCCAGTACCTTCATACTTACGGTTAAGCCCACTATCCACCTGACCGAAACTTTTGAAGGCATACACAATATCTTCCTTTGTCATCCCGATACCGGTATCAGAAATCATAACCATAAATTCTTTAAATTCACCGCCCTCTTCCTTACCGCGCACAGCAATATGCACTTTTCCACCCTCATGCGTGAATTTAACTGCATTGGAAAGGATATTAAGAACAATCTGAATAAAGCGCAACCTGTCCACCACCAAAGGCGGGAACATCTTAGGAATATCGGAAGTAACCGACACACCACCACGCTGGGCGCGTTCGGTAATGATGGTTATACATTTGTTGATCGCCTTGCCGATATGCACTTCTTCATAACTAAGTACCAGCTTACCGGCTTCAGCTTTTGAAAGATCGAGAATATCATTGATAATATCCAGAAGATGTGCGCCGGATTCATTAATATCCTTGGCATATTCAAGATATTTGCCATCACCAAGCGGGCCAAACAACTGGTTCATGAGTATTGATGAAAAGCCGATAACCGCATTAAGCGGCGTGCGTAATTCATGGCTGATATTAGCGAGGAATTGTGATTTGGCACGGTTAGCATTTTCCGCCGCATCCTTGGCTTTTTCCAGCTCGTCATATTGCTTTTTAAGCTGAGCGTTGCGCGCGTCAATTTCCGATAACATCTCATTGAAAGAATTAGTAAGGATCACCAGCTCATTATTAAAGTCATTCTTATTATCGCCAAGCACCGCTGCCCGTATGGAGTAATTCTTATGGGCTGAAACTTCCTTCGCAGTATCAGCAAGGCTAAGTATCGGACGCGATATGCTGCGCTGCAGGTTGATCGCAAGAAGATAAGAAATCAGTAGTCCGGCAACAACAATTGTAAAAGCAACAGCAAATTGTTTTTCAATATATTTTTCAACTTCTTCCAGTGTCGATTCCAGATAAATATACCCAACAAGTTCTTCATTTTTCAAAATTGGTTTCATGATTTCAACATGATTGTTTTTTATATGCTTCCACTGACCTACATTATTCGGACATTTAATTTTCTCACCAAAAATTTTGTTAGTGTACCGCGCGAAGAATGCCCCATCCTTATTAAAAAGACATGCCTGTACAATTGTCTGTTTCACTGCAAAAACATTCAGGTTTTCATCGGCCCGCTGGTTATCTTCGAACACTAACGCCGCAGTGTTGCGATCCCCAACGATAGATGCTGAAACATCAAGCTCGCCGATAAGGTTATTCCGTATATTATAAACACCAATGATTGATATTGCTAAAACTGTAATCAGCACCGAAATACTGCTGATAGCCATAATAATTAAAGTGAGACGCCGCTTGATCGATAGATTGTTTAATCTAAACATGGGCTTTTCCTAATCATCAATAACTTCGAATACTGATTTTGTTTCCAGCATCAATGGGTCGGCCTTTAGTCCTGCCCTTTCTATAGCAGCTTTATTAATCACAGGCTTAATTGTTCTACCCTGAGGGAACATAACCATACCGCCACGCTCAATAAAATCAGGCGCATCGCTAAAAGTGAGCACTGGTTTTCCTTTAAGCACAGCCAATACATCTTTATATTCTTCACTTTCTGCAGCCCCTATAAACAGAGCATGGCAATGTGAACTAATATTACTGAGTTTGCTTTCTTTAACAAGGCTGATGTTCTGTACAGAACCAGCTCTATCCAGAATTGGGTTATCCCCAAGAACACAAACTTCAATCTTAGGCTCTTTAGATATAGGGGTTATAAATCCAATAATCTTTGAAATAAAGATTGCTTTCACCCTATATCCAGTATCATCATCCGCCAAGGCAGAAGAAGCCGTTAAACTTGATAAAGTAAAAACGCAGGCAATCAGACCATGTGATAAAGAACGTCGTAGCATAAATTAATATTTCCAAGTCATATTGCCGTAGGCGATTTCCGAAATAATATTGCCGTAGGCGGTAGATTTTTTTTAACTTTTTTCGCAGGCGGACAAATAGCAAAGTTAGTATCTAATAACAATACCTAAAAAAGTTAGACACTAGAGATTAGTATAATATAGTTTAAATTTCGTTAATTCTTACTCTCCCCAATCCCTAATGCCTAATCCCTAATTGTGCTTGCTACTGCTTACATTTCCTAATAAATTGCCCTCTATGAAAATTATAAATGACTTTGAGACCCTGCAGCAATCCTTGCTGGAGCTGGCGCAATCCGGAAAGAAAGTCGCGCTCGTTCCGACTATGGGCGCGCTGCACGCCGGACATGGCTCGCTGATAACCACAGCATTGGAGAGTGCCGATATTGTGGTGGTCAGTATTTTCGTAAATCCCACCCAGTTTGCGCCGACCGAAGATCTGGATAAATATCCACGCACATTAGATGCAGACGCAGAACTGGCTAAAACCCTTGGGGCTTCCATCATCTATGCGCCAAGCGTGGAAGATATGTATCCGGAAGGTTTCACAACCACAATAAGTGCTGGAAAAATCAGCACCATATTATGTGGCAAATTCCGTCCCGGTCATTTTGACGGAGTGGCAACTGTCGTTACTAAACTACTACTTCGGATAATGCCGCATGTCGCCGTATTTGGCATGAAGGATTACCAGCAGCTCTGCATCATCGAGCGTGTGGTCGAGGATCTCGACATACCGATCGAGATAATCGCCTCTCCAACCATCAGGGAAAAGGATGGATTAGCCTTGTCATCGCGCAATCGTTATCTTTCCGAAAGCGAACGCAAAACCGCGCCACTTCTACACACAATTATGAGTCAAACACTGAAAGAAATGAAATATTCCAGTGTCGCCGATTCTCTAGCAAAAGGCGTTGCCAGCCTTACTGAGCACGGTTTCAAAGTAGAATATCTGGAGCTTTGTGATAGCACAAGCCTCTCTCCACTTTCAGAACTGGCAGAAGATGCAATATTGCTGGTTGCGGCATGGCTTGGAAAAACGCGTTTAATTGATAATATCGCAGTGGAGGATCTCTAACATCCCCTCTCCCGCTTGCGGGGGAGGGTTAGGGAGGGGGAAATATGAACGAACAAACTATAATTCAGGAATTTAAAGACGCTGGCGCAATGCTCAGCGGGCATTTTATCCTCTCATCTGGTCTGCACAGCCCAACTTACCTGCAATGCGCTCGGGTGATGATGGACGCGGCACGTGGCGAGCGTTTATGCGCTGCCCTGACTCTAAAAATCCGCGAGTGGATGCAGGCGACAGGAAATAAAATTGATGCAATAATTGCCCCTGCTATGGGTGGTGTAGTGGTTGGTTATGAAATGGGAAGGCAGCTTAAAATTGACGCTATGTTCTGCGAGCGCGTGGAAGGGAAATTCGCCCTGCGTCGTGGTTTTGCTCTTGCCGCTGGGCAGAAAATCCTAATCGTGGAAGATGTGGTTACTACTGGCAAATCCTCTATGGAAGCGGTTTTGTGCGTCGAATCTTTTGGGGCAAAAGCTGTGGCGGTGGCAAGCCTTATCGATCGTCGCGGCAGCAACGATGTAAGCCTCACCATTCCACTAATTTCTCTGCTGAAACTCGATGTTCCAACTTATAAGCCAGACGCGCTACCGCCAGAGCTACAGAAAATCCCTGCGATAAAACCTGGTAGCCGTGATTTGAAAAAGGCTGCCAGCTAATGCGCCAAGCAGTTATCATAACAGGTGGTGCAAAACGCGTCGGCGCAGCAATGGCAACCTATTTCGCCCACAAAAATTTTGACATTGCCCTGCATTATAATAATTCAAAAAATGAAGCCACTGCCTTGCAGAAAGAAATACAGAAAACCGGCGTTGCTTGCGAGATATTCTCCCATGATTTAAGTGATAGCAAAGGACTTTCCGGACTCATCGAAAAAATCCACGCTAAAATGCCGCATTGTAATGTGCTGGTAAATAACGCTTCAATATTTGAACGCTGTGAATTTATGGAAACCGATGAAGCACTTTTTGACCGCCAGTTTGCGATAAATTTTAAAGCTCCGTTTTTTCTAACCCAAGCCTTCGCCAAAAAATTCGGCAAAAATTCCGGCGCGTGTGTAATAAATATTTTGGACACTGACATTGCCCAAAACCAGATAAGCCATTTTGCCTATCTGCTTTCCAAAAAAACCCTCGCGGATTTTACAAAAATGGCAGCCCGCGCCCTCGGCTCAGACATCCGCGTAAATGGCGTATGTCCGGGTGCAATGCTCCCTTATGGCGAAAACCATGATGGCTACGAAGAAAAAATAAAGCAGCTAGTACCATTAAAAAACCAACCATCACTTGATGAACTTTCCGAAGCTGTTTTTTGGCTTGTGCAGCAACGTAGCATTACCGGACAAATTATAAATATAGATGGAGGCAAACATGTCCTCTAGCCCACCAAAACATCGCTGGAATATCCACATTAAAAATATGGAAACAACCATAGGGGTTGGTATTCATCCGCACGAACAAATAAAACAAAGAGTGTTCGTAAATGTTGTTGTAGAAGGCGAATATCCTGCCAAACCACAAGTGATAGAAGATTGTTTTAATTATGATTATGTCCATGAACTCGTAGTTAATGAATGGCCAAAGCGAGAACATAAATTATTGCTGGAAAACTGCGCGACAGAACTGCTTGAACATATTTTCCGTTGTGACGGACGGGTTGACCGCGTCAGCGTGCGCGTGTGCAAACCTGATATTTTTCCGCAAGTTGAATCAGTTGGCGTGGAAACAACTTGGACACGCGCAGATTTTGAGAAACTGGCTTTGGTTAAATAAAAATTCTTGTCACCCCGCACTAGTTGCGGGGTCTGGTTAATAATAAAGACCGGATGCCGCAACAAGTGCGGCATGACAGAATTATGTAAGGTGGTGAGTTTTCCTGATTCCACCACCCTTGACACACAACAACAAAAGCCTATACTGCACCGCACAAATTTAATAGAATGTAGTATGAATATTTTGGTATGAGTATGTTATCATTCTTCGCGCTCGGCACTTTATTTTTCATCCTCGCAGCAGGCCTTATATTTCTTTGTGAATCTCTGAAAGAAGAATAGAAATTATGGATCTTTACACCGTCCTTGGCATTATATCCGGCTGTTTATTTATATATCTTGTGGTTGCCACTTTGAAACCGGATATTTTCCCATAAAGAAACGCAAATCATGTCAGAATTCCTACATATAATTGTATCCCTTGCCATTGTTGCCATACTGATAAAGCCTCTGGGTAAATATATCGCCCTCGTCTTTATGGGCAGACAAACCTACATGGAAAAACCGCTTGGCTGGCTGGAGAGGCTGATTTACCGCATTTGCGCCATTGATGAAAACAAGGAAATGAACTGGATGCAATATGCCGGTTCCGTGATTCTGCTAGGTTTTCTTGGCTTTTCCCTGCTATTCTTCATATTAGTTTTTCAGGATATACTACCACTCAATCCTCAGAATTTTGCGTCCGTCAGACCTGATCTTGCATTCAACATCGCAATCAGCTTTGTAACCAACGGTAATTGGCAAAGCTACTCCGGCGAAAATATTTTAAGCAATTTTTCCCAGACCATAGGTCTTAGCGTCCAGAATTTCATTTCCACCGCAACCGGACTAACCGCATTCGCCGCCATCTCCCGCGGCATTTTCCGCAGACAGATGAAAACCATTGGCAATTTCTATGTCGATGTTGTGCGCGGAATTGTTTATATATTCCTCCCATTAAGCTTCATTTTTGCTATATTTCTAGCGTCACAAGGCGTAGTGCAGAACTTTAATAGCTACACAAGTTATGAGCCTCTTGAAATCCAAACCCTGAATCCCGAATCCCGAATCCCCGGAGGTGCTGTCGCCTCGCAGGTTGCAATGCGAACCATAGGCAGCAGCGGTGGTGGGTTTTTTGGCGCAAACGGAGCGCATCCCTTTGAGAATCCAACTCCACTCAGTAATTTTATTCAAAGCATTGCTATATTGCTGATACCAACCGCCCTTACTTATGCTTTTGGTTGCATGATTGGCGATAGAAGGCAGGGCTGGGCTCTCATCGCCACCATGTCGATTATTTTCATACCATTGCTCATCCTGTCAGTAGTCAGCGAGAAAAAAGGAAATCCATTATTTGATACCAGCGTAATTGATACCCAGGAAGGCAATATGGAGGGCAAGGAAATCCGTTTTGGTACGACAAGCTCCGCGCTGCACGCCTCCATAGCAACTGCAACTTCCAACGGCTCATCCAATTCCGCGCTCGATTCTTTTTTTCCTCTTGGCGCACTCTCTCCCGTCATCCTCACTCAGTTCAGCGAGGTTATTTTTGGCGGAATAGGCAGCGGCATATATAACATAATGGCTTTCGTAATCCTCACTGTTTTTGTTGGCAGTCTGATGGTCGGCAGAGTCCCTGAATATATGGGCAAAAAAATAACCGTTTTTGATATAAAAATGGCAGCCCTCATAGTAATTTTCCCTGCAGTGATTGTATTATTCGGGACGGCCATCGCCATTTCCACCGATGCCGGAAAAGCCGCAATGCTGAACTCAGGCGCACAGGGTTTCAGCGAAATATTATACGCTTTTTCTTCGGCAGGAAATAACGATGGTGCTTCATTTGCCGGTATTAAAGCTAATACTGAATTTTATAATATTTCACTTGGAATTGCCATGTTCTTCAGCCGCTATTTTATCATGATTGCTGCTTTCGCCATTGCCGGTTCTTTTGCCGGTAAAAACATAACCCCGACCAATGCCGGAACATTACCAACCCACACACCGCTTTTTGTTTTTCTCCTTACCTGGATACTTATAATAGTTGGAATACTAACCTATGTACCGGCGATTGTCCTTGGGCCGGTAGCCGAGCATTTCCATATAGAAAGCCTGGTAAATGACAAAATCTCAATAAACAATACCACGGTAGCCAAATGAGCAACCAGCACCCCTTAAAAACCAGCAATGCCAGCATAGCCCGTTCTGTCGTTCAGGCATTCGTGAAGCTTTCTCCGGCAGTACAAATCCGCAATCCAGTGGTATTCGTTGTCTATCTGGGGACTATTGTGGTTTCCGGTCTATATATATACTCTCTTATGGGTGGAAACATAGGAAGTGAGCCGCAATGGTTCACATTCTGGGTGGCGATATGGCTATGGATAACCGTTCTCTTTTCCAATTTTGCCGAAAGCCTCGCCGAGGATAGAGGCAAAACCCAGGCTGAGAGTCTGCGTACTCTGCGTAAAGAGGTGAATGCAAAAAAAATCCGCAGCATTGAAAAACGCAATGAATATGAAAGCATCCCCGCATCAAGACTGCAGAAAGACGATCTGGTATTGATTGAGGCTGGCGATGCCATACCCAGCGACGGGCAAGTAGTATATGGCATAGCCTCCGTCGATGAAAGTGCCATAACCGGTGAATCAGCTCCGGTAATACGTGAATCAGGCAGCGATTGTGACGCGGTTACCGGTGGAACCCGCGTTCTTTCTGATTGGATAGTAGTGCGAATTACCGCTAATTCCGGCGAAAGCTTTATCGACCGCATGGTGTCGCTGGTGGAAGGGGCAAAACGCCAGAAAACCCCGAATGAAGTTTCCCTGACTGTTTTTCTATCAATGCTCACCGTTACATTTCTAGTGACCATTATAACCGTCCTGCCCTTTTCTATTTTCAGCATCGAACATGGCGGTAAAGGCGAAGTCGTAAGTATCACCGGCTTGGTAGCTCTGTTCATCTGCCTTTCCCCAACCACTATTGGCGGCCTCCTTTCCACCATCAGCATCTCCGGAATGAACCGCCTGCTTAAAGCCAACGTAATAGCTTCTTCAGGAAGGGCAGTAGAAGCGGCAGGCGATATTAACTGCCTGCTCCTTGATAAAACCGGTACAATTACCCACGGCAACCGCCAGGCGGAAGATTTCTTTCCGGCAACAGGAATAAGTATCGACGAAATGGCAAAAGCGGCGCAACTATCATCGCTCATGGATCAAACCCCGGAAGGAAGAAGCATACTCGCTCTTACCCGCCTCAAATACAACATACCGGAAATACCTTTCCGCAACTTGGATAAGAACCATAAATTTATTCCTTTCAGTGCTGAAACCAGAGTAAGTGGTATCCAGATGGGAGACCGCCTTGTGCTTAAAGGTGCAGCAGATGCCATAGAAAAGCAGCTGAAACTTACCGGCGCGAAAATCCCTGACTATATAACCCGCAAGATTGATGACATCGCCCGCCTTGGTGGCACACCGTTAGTGCTTGTTGACGGCGACAAAACACTGGGCGTAATTTACCTGAAAGACATCGTAAAATCAGGAATAAAAGAACGCCTCGCTGACTTACGTAAAATGGGTATAAGAAGCATCATGCTCACCGGTGATAACTCACTTACCGCAGCAGCGATTGCCGCCGAAGCCGGAGTTGATGATTATCTGGCGCAGGCAACGCCGGAAGATAAATTAAAACTTATCCGCAAAATGCAGGCAGACGGAGAGCTGGTTGCCATGGTTGGTGACGGCACCAATGACGCGCCCGCCCTCGCCCAGTCCGATGTCGCCGTGGTTATGAATAGCGGCACGCAGGCAGCTAAGGAAGCAGCCAATATGATAGATCTTGATTCTGACCCGACTAAAATCATCGAGATAGTCGAGATAGGAAAACAGTTGCTCATGACTCGCGGTTCGATGACCACATTTTCCATAGCCAACGAAGTAGCAAAATACAGCACGCTGATTCCGGCAACTTTTCTTAGCACCTATCCTGAGCTTAACACCTTAAACTTTATGCATTTGTCATCGCCATTTTCCACAGTTCTATCGGCGGTTATTTTTAATGCGATAATCATCGTCGCTCTTATTCCGCTCGCTTTAAGGGGGGTAAATTACCGCCCAGTCAACGCGACAGCAATGCTGCGCCACAACCTGCTGATATACGGTGTTGGCGGAACTATCCTGCCCTTTGTCGGAATTAAAATTATTGATATGATTCTTACCGTATTAGGGGCAGTATGATGAATAGTAATCGTAAATCTCTTAACCTTAAAAACATCGCTTCCGGAGCATTCTCAAGCCTGAGATTGCTTCTGGTTCTAACCTTTCTGGTCGGTGTTATCTACCCTCTGTCAGTGACTGTAATTGCAAAAGTGGTCTTCCCTGAGCAAGCAAGTGGCGGCTTGATCGTCAGAGACGGAAAAGTTATCGGCTCTAAACTTCTGGGACAGACATTCACCGAAGATAAATATTTCTGGGGCAGGTTATCAGCAAATAATTATGATGCGGTTAGCTCCGGAGGCAGCAACCTGAGCATTGCCAATCCTAAGTTGCTGGAGATAGTGAATGCGCGGGTGGAACAACTGAAAAAAGCTGATCCTGACAATCAGGAAAAAATTCCGGTGGATCTGGTAACTGCTTCCGCCAGCGGTCTTGACCCGCATATAAGCCTTGATGCCGCACAGTATCAGGTGGGACGCATAGCAAAAGCCCGTGGCATAAAGCCGGAAGAATTGAATGAGATAATTAATAAACATATAGATTGGCAAAGCCAGCTTAATGAAGAACCATACGTCAATGTCCTGGAGCTTAACCTGGCGCTTGAGACAGAAAGCGAGAAGGCAAGAAGTCGAGAAGACTAGAAGTCGAGAACTAGAGAAGTCGAGAACTAGAGAAAACCAGAAAATCGTCACAGAAGGATATATCCCCGCCTTCTCGCCTTCTCTAGTTCTCGACTTCTTCTCACCCCCTCGGCAGAACAAACTTCAGCACCGCCCCTCCTGATTTTCCATTTTCCGCCCATATCCTGCCTTTGTGTTTTTCTATTATCTTATAACTGATGGAAAGCCCGAGTCCGGTTCCTCCTGCCATTGTTTTAGTCGAGCTACTCTGAGTAAATTTATCAAATACAGCTTCCAGTTCATCAACTGGAATCCCCACCCCTTCATCTTCTATCGCGCATAAAACAGCAGCTTTAATTCCACCCTTTTCCGGCAAATATTCATCAGATATTGTAATGGTTATCGTGGCGTTTTCCGGTGAGAATTTAATTGAATTGGAAAGCAGGTTAATCATCACCTGAATAATCTTAGATTCGTCAAAAACAATAACCGTATCCCTGCATAAATCTTTTTTTACAATCCGCAGATTTTTTGCCTTCAGCAGCGAACCAAGCTCTGTGACCGCATAATCAACAGCCTGGGTAAAATCGCCCCTAACCATATCAAATTCCACTTTGCCGGCTTCCAGTTTTTCAAAATCAAGAAGGCTGTTAAGCAGGCCAAGCAGCCTTGAACCGGCGACATTAATATTATTCAGGTATTTGCTTAATTTATTATTTTCATCATCACCTACTATTTTCTGCGACATATTGGTGTAATTCATAATCGCATGCATGGGTGTTCGCAGTTCATGTGACATATTGGCAAGGAATTCTGATTTGGCGATGGTCGCCTGCTCGGCTTTTTCCTTTTCAATAACAAGGTTGGTAGTCTGCAACTCCACCAGTTTCTGCAAATGATCCCGATGCTCTATCAATTCACTTTGCATAATTTTGCGCTCATCTTCCAGCCGTACCTTTTCAAGCCCATGCAGGCGGAATTTCTCGACACCACGCGCAATTTCTCCAATTTCATCCTTAAAATTCTTGCTGGGAACATTCGTATTTAAATTTCCTTCCGAAATAGCAACTATAGCTTTGTATAGACGGTTTATCGGGGTAGTAACACTGGTGGTAAGGAACAGGAACAGCCACAATCCTATTGCCTGCGCTATAGAATACAAAATCAGGATATTCAGTTTTTTCTGCTCATAATATTCAATCCTAAGCAGCAACAGGGCGTTCAATTCTTTCAAAGTTGCGCTATTCATTCTGGCAAGAAAATTGCGCGTGTCATAAATCATACTGAGCAAATATTCACCTTTCATATCTTCGCCAGCAGCCATTTTATTGAACATTTTAAACAATATTTCCATTTTCTGTTTATAAAGAACATTAATAGGATCCAGTTCCTGCTTTAATGTTGGGCTGATCCCATAAAAATTTTTATCCTCTCTGAATACCGCCTCAAAATCAGCCAGCACTGCGTCAAATTCAAACTCCTTTAAAAAACGCATAGCCACGTTGGCTTCAGTTCTGAGTTCATGGGAAATGGCTTTATTATCTGCAAGCTGCTGGTATAGGCGAAAGGTCGTATCCGAAACCCGCGTTATGGTTCTAGGCAGCCTGTTTACCGCAACATCCATCAAATAATAACTGTCAAGGTCGGGGTCTAGAATCAAAATTGATGAATCACCAACCTGTACAATTATTTTATTCAAATTCTGCGTCATCACTTCATATATTACGTCATAATTATTACTTGCCGCTTTAATACTATTCCAGTTTTTCTGCAGTAATTCGCTGGCAACACGCATCTCAACATCAAGCTTATATTGAGCATCATTATTAGCCAGCCGCGTAACCTCCGCCAGTAAACCATCTATTCTATTCGTGCATTGTTCATATTCTCTGACAGCGTCAGGCGCATTACCTCCAGATGCACCAGCAACAAAACGTGTAAGCTGGTGATTACCGATTTCCGCCAGCAAATCAACCAAAGGACGCTCATATTTTGTGCCTTTGATTTCCGTCTTAGCAAGATGTATGTCGTGATTTATGTTATCAATGGTAAAGTAAATAAGTACCAACAGAGGAATGGTAAAAGCCAGCACAATGCTGAACAGGCGGACGCGTATGGAAAGCCGGTGCAGCCTCAACTGAAACGCAGTTTCAGACCCCATCTGCAAGCTCCCTTTGTTTTTTAATCGCCAACATTATAACGGGAATAATCTGGGCAATAACAAACCCGGCAAGCATCCCCTCATTACCAGATATAATATGCCCAAAAAAACATAAAGGTGCAACTGCCAACGCTAAAGCTATATTGGAAATGAGAACTGCCCTCGTTTGCTTATGAGCATAAAATATCTGCTGATAAATTGATTGTAACACCATGAAAGGTGTTGCCCAGATTCCAATAGCAAGCAGGCTGCCAATTACCGAAACATCCTGCTGCGTCATTTTTCCATGCCCGAAACAAATATCGGCAATAAATCCGGAAAGTAATGTCACAACTAACGAAACAACAAATGAGGTAACCAACCCAATCCATATACTGTAATTATATGTCTTATTGCTATTGGAAGATAATTTCAAGTTACCGACAAACCACGGCAAAACCACCATCTGAATAACCGTTTGCAGAAGCACCGAAGGAAAAATTATCAGCTTGAAGGCATAGTTAAACAGTGCAAAATCACCCAGAGAAAACAATGCCGCCAGCATGAACGGAGTATATAAAATAAGTATGCCGAGCATATTGCTGGTGGCACTCTGCCCGTAAGCAACAAGCAATTTCCTGTCAATCTCCGGCTTTGCCGAAAAAATATTGATATATCGCCCATCTGCCCTAAAAAACGCCATATATCCCGCCATAAGCCTGGCAAAAGACGCAATAATAACCGCAACCGCAAGCGTCAACAAATCGGCAGGTAAAAACCATAGCGCACCGAGAATCACGCTGTTAAAAATAACCGTGGTGAAGGCAGGAACAATAAACTTATTTTTATGCTGCAAATAGGCAGTAAATATTCCGGTGGCAGCCGTAAGTGGCAGCGAGTAAAGGGCAATGGCGATAAAATCATACTGTAGAAATAATGATAGCCCAACAGCTAGCACAATAAAAATCACCACGAATAATAGCAATGACTGCCAGAACAAGGCGAGAGAACGCTCCTCATCACGCTCAGCAAAAGCCGGAATAAGCACGCTGCTCACCGCTCCACCAATAAGCAACGCCGTAATAAAATCAGGAATGAGCAACAGGGAAATAGCGATGTTAGCATCACTGCCCGCACCAAAATAAGTAGCAAGCAACATCTCACGCAGGAAACCAAGAACCCTCCCCGCCAGCATGCCAAAGGCAATAATCGTCCCCGCTGATAGTAATTTTCTTATGGTCATATTACTCCAACATCCTGTGGGACACTAACTAAACACTAAACTCCACAAACATCTCCGAACTTTCATTATCAATAAACAACCTGCACCATATCTCAAGCGCGACCAATGCCCGCAAAATCCGTGTGTGATTACCTTTTCCGTTCACATGTTCTGTTATCAAACGCTGCACGGCATCGCGCTCAAACAACCCTCTTCCCATCGCCCGGTCACTAAGCAGAACCTCGGCAAGCATCGGTGCCAGCCGTCTTTTAAACCACTCGCCAATCGGCACGGTGAACATCTGTTTTGGTCGCTGCAGAATTTCCTGTGGCAGCAATTCGCGCATCGCTTCCTTGAGGATATATTTACCGGATGTTCCCCGCAGTTTCAGCGAGCTAGGCATCGATAACGCCAGTTCAATCATCCTGTTATCCAGAAAAGGAACCCGCGCCTCCAACCCCACCGCCATCCCCATCCGGTCAGGCTTAATCAAGTTATTAGCGGGCAGCAGCCATTTCATATCCATCCACGAAATACGGTTTACCGGATAAAGTGAGCGCACATCAGTAAAATCTTTTTTCATCAAATCGAAACTATCCAGCGGCTCAAAATATTTCTGCCATTGCTGCGTGTAAAGCCCAAGCTTACCCTCATGTGTGAGCAGCCCCTGATTGGCAAAATAAGCCCGCTCAAAATCATCATTCTTATCACCGGAATGTTTTTCCACGAATTCTGCATAACGTTCATAACCGGCAAATAGCTCGTCACTACCATCACCGGTCAGAACCACTTTCACCTTTTGCGCTGCCATCTGTGAAAGCGCGTAAGTCGGGATAAAAGAAGCGTCGCCATGCGGTTGCTCGGCGTGATAAATAACCTTAGGCCACAAGGAAATCATCTCACTGCCAAGCACTGCGTTATGATGTGCAGTGTTATATTTCTCGGCAACCTGCTTGGCATATGCTGATTCGTCAAACCGCGCCTCTTTAAATCCGATACTGAAACTGTGCATTGGTGGTTTTACGTGTTTTGCTGCAAGAGCCACCACACTGCTCGAATCAATCCCGCCGGAAAGGAAAGCTCCAACTTCAACATCGCTACGCAAATGAATCCGCACCGCGTCAGAAAGCGTATCCTTAAATTCCTCTATCCACTGCGCATCATTTTTCTGCACAGTAACGAAGGATGGCTGCCACCATTGCCAATGCTCTATCTTACCATCTGTGATAGTAATCGCTCCTCCGGCCGGTACATTTTCGATACCGTCAAACATAGTCATAGCAGGCGGTACAAAGTTAAAACTCAGATAATGATGAATTGCCTCAATCCGCGGTATGACTGGAATACCAATGGAAAGCAGAGCTTTTATTTCGGAAGCGAAACAAATGCCGGATTCGGTATCGGAATAAAAAAGTGGCTTGATACCTATCCGGTCGCGGTACAGATGCATGCTGCGGCTATTCTTGTCCCAAATAGCAATAGCAAACATCCCGTTCAGCTTTTTTACAAACTCCACACCATACGCTTCATAAAGCCGGAGTATCACCTCCGTATCCGAATCAGTGCGAAAACGTACGCCACGCGCCACTAGCTCTTGCCGCAGTTCCACATAGTTATAAATTTCACCGTTCTGTACAATTATAATGCTGAGATCATCAGAAAACATCGGCTGGCGACCACGTTCTACATCAATGATCGCTAATCGCCTGTTACCCAGCATCACCTGTGAATCACTGTAAAAACCCTCATCATCCGGCCCACGATGCGCAAGCTTTGCTCCCATTTTGCTCATCAAATCCGGAAAATCCAAAGCCTGCTTACTTACTATCCCAAAAATCCCGCACATGTTTCCCTAATCCCTAATGCCTAATGCCTAATCCCTAATCCCTAATCCCTAATCCCTAATGCCTAATCCCTAATGCCTAATCCCTAATGCCTAATCCCTAATCCCTAATCCCTGCCTTACATATATTCATCCCCGCAAACGCCACTGCAACGCTATACCACAGCAATATCGCTGGCCAGTTGGAAAATGCACTTTGCGTAACCATAATAGGGAAGAAATTAACCAGCATCACGGCAACAGCACAGGCAGGCAGCAAGCGATAAATCCCCTTAGATTCCCTAAAATAACGCAGTGCCGTTACCAGCATAATAACCACCATTAGAGCAAATAATATGACTCCAAAAAGTCCGGTTTCCGCAAACCACTCCAGATAATAATTATGCGGATGAAAATTGCAAAATTCTCCTCCCCCGCAATATGGATTTTCCTTATCTTCCATAGTGCTCGATACTATCCGGTAACCTTTAAGACCAACGCCATTGAACCAGTTTTCTTCACCAATTACGTAAGCAATTTTGAACAACGTCCCATAAACCGTATCGCTGAAAGTAAGCAGAGTGTCTTTAAACGCCACCGCCCGCGTGAACACCCATTCCTGCGTTTTTATCAACATTGTCAAAATAACTGTGAACAATATAGCGATAAACGGGATAGCAATACGCGCATATCTTTCGGTAAGGGCAAGAATAAATAACGCTCCAAAAATCCCCAGCAAACTACTGACAAACGCAGTACGTTCACCGCTCAGCAGGATAACCACCTCGCCTATGAGCAATAACAAAGCATACCCTATCCATCCATTTTGTTTCCTACGCAAGGTAGCAAACATGCAGATAATCACCGCAGGAAGCAGAAACTTGGCAATAAAAATCCCCACCTTCACCCCATCCATAGGTCCAGTAAGCCTGAGGTTTGAATCGCGTGCGTTACCGGTAAGAGAAACTCCGTTCACATATTGCCAGAGCGTATCAATCATCACCAGAGCAAGCATAAACGCCAGCATTTTTGCCAGCAGCAACAAGTTCTCTTCTTTTTCCAGAACCCAAAACTTCAGCGCGGCAAACATGATAATATAACGAATCCACGGCAGAGCCACAGAAACCGAACCGGAAGGCTCAACAGCCAATGGCGAAACCACCAGCACAAGCCACGCCCAGGCAAGCAGCCCAACCCGAACCAGCGGTTCTTTAAGCCATTCCCATTTTCTGCTCTTGTAACTTTGCCACAAAAATAAAATACCGATTGCAACGCAGCATCCATCAGCGACACCACGGCTGAAAATTAATCCCAACGGCAAAAGCAGAGTCGCAGCATAGGCAAGCAGCCATGCCGTCATCCCGTGCTTGACACGGGATCCAGAAAAATCAATACCAGTTGGACTACGATTTATACTAAACATATTCCTGCCTATACTCTCAACCTGCTTGCTATAACGTTAATCATATCGGCAGTCATCTCTTTATCCAGTTTCTGTTGTTCATTACTCCTTTGACGCAGCCTTTCATAAGCCTCGCTCAATTTTTCAATTGCTGCTCGCAATCTCTGAGTCCTACCTGTAGCATATGCGATATCAACATCCTTCCCAAAACGTGAAGACAGGATAATCCGGTTTGAGCCAAGCCGCGCATGTTCCGCAAGTATCCGCTCGGCAGGCAGTTCGCCGCTGCCAATCGTAGCTATTCCGCCAAACCCGAAGGTTTTTCCGGCATCATTTATGCTTTCCGTCATTTTATCGAGTATCCCACATGCCAGCGGTTCAAATAAAAAACTCATTCCCAGTTCCAGATGCAGATCATTAAGCCCGATATATAATTCATGAATGGCAGGGTTACCCGCAATTTCATCAAGATTTTTCATCGAATAAATAGTTTCAATCAGCGGCAGTGGCTCGGCTCTTCCTGCAACCGAATCAATAAAATTATGAACATCCGCCATATCCTTTATCATCGGCAGCATGATTATATCTGCACCATTTTCTATGGCATATTCAATTTCCGCCGGCGATTCGCCGTGCCACGCATTGACCCGCACAATCAACGGGCATTTTTTAAGACCCCTGCGCACGCTGCTTATGTCTTCTTTTTTATGCTGGCTGATAAAAGTATTGCGGCTGGCCTGACGTTCTTTCTTCCCATGATTTTCCAAATCCACCATAATGCGGGTAACTCCAGCTTCTTCAGCATCAGCAGCAATGGCAGGGTTATTGGTAATCAGGATGGTTTCCATTAATTCGCGCCCCTGCCCGTAAACACAACCTTGAGCGTTTTTGCTACAATCTGCATATCCATCTGGAAATTGCAATTAGCGGCATATTCAAGGTCAAAACGCAAGCGTTCTTCCGGCGACAGGTTGCTGCGTCCGTTTACCTGCGCGAGTCCGGTAATTCCCGGCTTAACTCTATGGCGCAACTGCCAGTCATTTTCCGTATATAACGCTTCCTGTGCAGGAGTTTCCGGGCGCGGGCCAACAAGGCTCATATCACCAACCAGCACGTTCCACATTTGTGGCAATTCATCAAGGCTAGTCATGCGGAGGAACCGCCCGACACGTGTAATCCGCGCGTCACCAGCCGCAGTTTGAAACGAACCTAACTCAGCAGCATTCTTAACCATAGAGCGTAATTTTATTAGTGTAAATTGGTTGCAATTTTTGCCAACCCGCGTTTGTAAAAACAAAGGTGAACCAACAGTTTCTAGCGCAACCAGCAGCATAAGCAATAGTAATAAAGGAAATGTGAGCAGCAATATGGAAAAACTTATCGCAATATCCAGAATACGTTTTACGTAATTATACATTTACTTCCCCTCTCCCTCTGGGAGAGGGAATTCAAGCACATAATCAACGATTCAATAATGAAAAACATCCAACACAATCTTTGGATTCCGATCAATTACATTGAGCAGAACCCGTGCTGAACCTTCAGGAGTACGCCTATGTGCTTCCCAATGACGGATGGCACTTAGAGAAAAGCCAAAGCTGGTGAATTGTTCCTGTGTCATACCAAGTTTAACACGGATAGATTTAACATCCACAGATTCTGGCACTTTAGGAAATACGTAAGTTTTAATTCCAGACTTTTCACCACGCTTATAAGATGCGTATTCTTCAAGACCTTCAAGTATATCTCGTGCCAACGGGCTAAGTTTTTTTGTGGATTTTCCTGCTGGTTTCAATGCTATTTTTTTTGCCATGACTATTACTCCTCAAAATATTGCTCTATAATTGCTTTCAACATTTTCTTCTCAGTCGCATTTATATCTTCCCGCTGGCTTTTAGCATAAGCAGAAATTAGCAAAATCAGGTTTTCAGGGCTGTGATAATAATAAATCACCCTGCTTCCACCGCGTTTTCCTTGGTTACCAAGCGACCAACGCAGTTTCCGCAAACCTTTCATACCAGGAATTACATCACCTTTTTCAGGATTTTGTGAAGATACTCCGCTAACTCCTCTATTTCCGTCTCTGTGAACAGCTTCTTGACACGTTTACTGAAGATTTTAAGCCTAAGCACTCTAACAATTTGCTCATTCATAGATACTACTCCAATGGCTCACTTTACGCAAACACTAATTTTATCATTTATAACCATGAATTCTAGCCTCCTACCAACGCCTCAATCACCTCCACCATCTTATCACCAGCGCAGCCTGTGTCCTTATTTTTATCATGCTTGCTTAAAGAAAAATTATTTAATAATTTTGACTGTTCCAAAATAGCATCCGTCAATTCCTGCCAGTTCTTAACCCCCACCGCAATTCCCATAGCCACATAATCAACATCATCACTAAATATTGATTTATCGACAGTGATAACAGGTTTGCCTATGATAAAAGCCTCCACGGCGACAGTTGAAGTAATAGTTATCACCAAATCCACGGCGTGCAGCACCGCTGAAATCGCTTCCTGCTGCGTGCTGAGTTCAACATTTTTTCCCTCCTTAAAAACGCAATTCTGGCTGGGATGATAGCGCACAATCAATCTAAATCCGTCATTACTTCCAACGAACGAACGCAAAACATCTTCAATGTCATCAGGAAGATGGACATTACCTATTTTATCATTAAATGGATGCCGCTCTGGTTCGGGCTGCGAGGCAAACAAGATATTTATCCTGCCATCATTCCACCCACGTCCCTCACGCAATTTCTGCCCGTCAATTCCAGCTGAATCCGAAAGCAGAATATCAAAGGCAGGGTTGCCAGTAACAATAACTTCATCTTCACCCCTGCCACAATCTAAAAACATTTCTTTTACAGATTGATTTAATACGCAAATACGGTCGGCAAAACCACAGACACCTATCCATTTTCTTTCCTGAATAGCGAAAAGATCAACCACACACAAAGCTGGAATCGCAAGCTCCCCTGCCACCATGATTGCCGCCCGTTCGCTGCGAGGTGAGTTGGTCGCAACCACCACATCCGGTTTATAATATTCAAGAATTTTTTTCATTGTCCGCACCGGAAGAAATGCCTGCCGCTGCTGTTTTGCGTATAGTTTTTCCGCCTCTTCTTCACCTTTTTCTGCTATCAGATCAGAAAAGGAAATACCCAGATAGGCTATCGTTTCTTCCAGTGATACCGCATTATTTGCTTGGATTTCCGCCGCCAGTTTCCTCCCCAGTTCAAGTACATTTTCATCTGCCAGAAACAATAAATCCTTAAATCCTATTGATTGCATTCCACGCTTTTCGAGATATTGCTTGGCTGTGGTAAGCGCAAGAAAAACCACCTCATGCCCAGCATCTTCCAGTTTTTTAGCCACTGGTGCAAGTGCTGCCACATGCCCACCACCATAGCTGACCAGAAATATTTTCATTTTCTACCCATGACTCATGACCCGTGACCTAAATCCATATCGGATTCTTTAACTCCCAAGCCCCATTATGACCCTGCCTCTCCCAAATATGCTCCGCCCGCCAGCTATCAATGATACTCTCACACTCAGTTTCGGTCATATCGCAATATTCAAGAAATTCCTTATAATAACGCCGCGGGAATTCACCATCAAATCTTTCCACCAGCGCAATACCTTCCTCGCGCGTTATTTTCTTATCGCGGATTTCATGCGCCGTATCCGAGGTAGTGCGGCCAATGCCAAATTTCATATAGGACAGGTAATAATGGAAACCATCGATTTTATCATCAATGCTCGCATATTTGGAATAAGTGCCTTCATTGCGCTCTGGGTTAGGCTTAAATCCGTTATGCTCCACGCAATAATAAAAATTCTCCTGCGGATCCCACATTTTATAATAACCTAGGAAATGCATCTCGATTCCAGCACGGCGCACCTCATCTCCAGAAGGTCCCATATACGGCTCAAGGTCACGTTCGTTGATACCATATTTACTCCACTGCTCAGGCGGGATACCAGAAAAATAATGCTTGTTATAATCGGTAATGTCGCGCGTCGGTTTATAAGCGTTTTTCATGTCGCCGCCATATTCAACCTCGCCATTTTCGCCATACATAATCAGCTGCACATTATTCTGCAAAGCAACGTGCAATGGAAAATTAGCCTGCCCATAAATAAAACCCTGAAACGGGTCGCCCATATGCTCAAAAGCCAGACGCACCAGCTTGCGGTTCACCTGTCCACTTGGGCGCATCAAGACATTATCAAACCCGCCAATAGAAATAAAATTTTCCAGATTTTCCCAACCGATAGCGGTGTAAAGATTCGCGCCCCAAGTGCAGGTCAGCGGCTTCATCCCGTGCCGCGCTTTTAAATAATGCGCGGTAAATCCGCCATCTTTCCCACCACTGCACGGAACTAAAACATCATAGCCAGATTTACGGCGGAAACGCTCGCAAAGTGTCGCCAGTTCATCCTCGCGTTTTTCCCAGTCCAGCGTGTGTTTAAACACTGTGTAATTACAAGCCGAACACACTCCCTGTTCGTCAAAACTGATGCGCGGACGCTGGTTAGACATGGTGCATTTTTTGCAAAACACCACTTTTTCTGGCAGATTATATAATTTCCTAATATCGCGTTGCATACCCCTAACCCCCACTACTAATTGCTTCCTCTTTCGCCTCTCCCCCTGCGGGAGAGGCAAGATTTTGTTAGCTCATGTGAATGAGCTTAGAAAATCTGGTGAGGGGTGTTCTTAATCACGAAACAAATCACAAAATTACCCCCCACCCTAACCCTCCCCCGCAAGTGGGGAGGGAAAAGAACAGAGTCCCTAATCCCGAATCCCTAATCCCGAATCCCTAATCCCGAATCCCCATCCTTTAAGC
>Ga0209824_10000583_pt1 | contig 22511 bp, 23 predicted proteins | sample VDWuncwatermetaG_FD_184124 | JGI IMG/M metagenome (GOLD analysis project Ga0209824, IMG submission 184124) | Wastewater microbial communities from Netherlands to study Microbial Dark Matter (Phase II) - VDW unchlorinated drinking water (SPAdes)... ...
TCTTGCGGCGCGACCGGTTTTCCCCTCGATGGAGCAGAGACGACGATGGATTTTAGAGTTTTTGCCAATCCCATCTTCAATCCCATCCTTTGCTTTTGGTTAAAAGAGTATCGGACATAATGAGCTATCGTGTCAACCCGATTTGAGCTTCTTGCGGGCCTCTCTCTCTATTCCATTTGCCACTCAATTTGAACTATGCGAAAATTCGCACTCTAATAAAAGGGAGAACTTCGGAGGCAGCATGCAGTATCGACCATTGGGTAGAACGGGTCTGAAAATTTCGGAGATCGGTTTTGGCTGCGGCAACAACGCCGTCCTGATGGTCCGCGCGACATACCAGGAACAGTTGCAGGCGGTCCGCCTCGCCCTGGAGCTTGGAATCAACTACTTCGACACCGCTTTTGCCTACGGCTTGGGGAAGTCGGAAGAAAATCTGGGAAAGATCCTAAACGAGCTGCGAGCTTCAGCGGTTGTCGCCACCAAGATCCGGCTTGAGCCCGAGGCGGTGACCGGCCTTAAATCCGCAACGATCCAGGCGGTCGAGGCGGGCCTCAAGCGTCTTAAGAGAAATTACGTGGATGTGATCCAGTTGCATAATCGAGTCACGCTTGAAAGAAGTCCGGGCAAGCGTTTCAGTTTGACAGCCGGAGACGTTGTCGGGTCTGGGGGAGTCATTGAGGGTTTTAAGGAGCTAAGGGATAAAGGCAAAGTGGGTCACTTTGGCTTCAGCGGCCTGGGTGATCCATCTGCATTGCATGCGTTGATCGACAGCGGAGAGTTTCACTTGGTCCAGGCTTATTACAACCTGCTCGACCCGAGCGGCGGCCAGCCGGTTCCGCGGGGCTTTAGCGCTCTGGATTATGGCCGGCTCATCGATCGAGCCTCGGCTAAAGGCATGGGGATTGCCGTCATTCGAGTCTTAGCAGCGGGCGCTCTTACTTCAGACCCAACAGCAGGGGGTGGAAGCAGTCCGGAGCCGCTCTCACCCGGCTCCGACTATGGCCTCGATCTTGAGCGGGCCGAGAAGGTAAAATTTCTGATCGGCGGCGATATCAAAAGCCTCACCGAGGCCGCCATTCGTTTCGCTTTGATGAAGCCAGAGGTGTCGACTGTCCTGGTGGGCTTCTCCAACACCGCTCACATCGATGAGGCGGTCGCCTGCTCCGGCGCGGGTGGGCTATCTAACGAAGCGATGGCGCGCTTGAGAAAACTTTGGGACAGCGATTTTGGAGGTCAGAGATGAACCCGTTCAAATCCTATGTTTTTACATGGTGGCAGCTGGGCCTGCTGAAAACTTCGATGTTGGCGCTTGGCCTCGCTCTGGGCGCAACTTGGCCCGGAGCGTTTGCCAGATGGCGCGCCGTTTTGTGGGTTATTTTCTTGATTCCGGCTATCTACCTTATGGTCGTCAGTTTTCAGCAGATGTGACCGTTGAGTAACGCGTAGGCTAAGGATTCTGGGAACAGGATCAAATCTTGGATCTTGCAGAGCAATAAAAGTGTACAGGATACTTTTTGTTCCCGTCACCCCTTAAGGTTTTATATCCTGCAGGAACCAGTCTGTGGGAATTTCTTTGCCCAGGCCCTTTTCTTTGGCGGCGCGGTAGGCGCAGTAGCCCATTGCGGCGAACTGGACTCCAGTGCCGACATTGTTGAGAAAAAAGGTAATCTGCTTGTCGCTGGTGCGGCCAGGAACTCGGCCCACCAGAAGATCGCTGATCTCGGGATAACGGCTCCAGTCGCGCGGTTTTTCCCTTCGGATGGCAGGGAGATCCTCTTTCAGTCCGGGAGGAAGATAGTGCTGGATTCCTCCGAATTGCGTATGAATAACAACGACGTCGCTTTTCTCGAAAACGGATTCGTCCACTTCAAATTCCCTGATGGCGTTGTAATGGACTCCGGGTTTGAGCCACTCCCCTCGGATCAAAGGGCGCGACGAATTGGTGGCGGTGCAGATGATGTCACAGCTTTCGATTGCTTCCTGCACGCTGGCTACCGGCTCTGCCGCGATACCCGTCTCTCTCTGCATCTCCACAGCTAATTTTTTCCGGTGGTCCGGGTTCGGGCTGAAAACTCTGACCTTCCGGATAGGCAGGACCGAGGTGATAAAGCGGAAGTGGGAGCGGGCCTGGCCGCCCGAGCCGATGAGAGCGAGGAGTTCGGAATTTTTGCGCGACATCGCTTTCGCTCCAAGGGCGCTGGTGACGCCCACGCGGGTCTGCTGGATCAATCCGTCCGGCATGATTGCCAGAAGTTCTCCCGTCTCCACGCTGAATAGCTGGACAAGTCCCAGGAACTTTCCCTTTGCCGCCAAAGGAAGCTTTTCCAGCCGGACCATATCACCGACCTTCTTTTCCTGGACGATATCCGAGGTGATGCGGAGCGCCAGAACCCCAAATTTGTTTACGCCGCCGTCTACGGACTTGAAGCTATAGGTTGCCTGCGGAAGAGAATGGGCAAGATAGGAGTGGCTGGTGGGACGGTTGACGACCCGGCTTGAAGCCTGTTCCCGGTAGGCCTCCTCCATGACCTTTAGACATTCCTTCACATCCAGTGCCTGCCGGATCTCTTCGTTGTTCAGTATAAGCGTCATGAGACCTCCACGCGATTCAATCGCCGCACACCTTCTTGTCTTGTTATACGAACGCAAGAAAAATGTCCAACTGGAATCAAAGTCGAGGTCGAGGTTTCTATTGCAGAAACCGTAATGGGCGGGGGGCTCGAAGGTCCCTCGCGGAGCGCGCTTTCGGCTGCGGCCGATGGGCCGTCCTCGCTCCGCTCGGAATCTCAGATTGCAGATCTCACATCTCAGATTTGAGATTTGAAATTTGCCATTTGCAATCCCGAAGGGCACGTCCGCAGCCTCACTCGCGCTCCCCTCGGGACCTCCCAGTCCCTGAGCGAAGATTGACCCGGAGGCGTCGGAAGTCTCTGCGAAGCTGAGGATCTCACACGAGAGTGAGGGGGCCTGCCGAGCAAGCCGATGGTTCGATTGACTCACCATACTGAGCCTAGTCGAAGTAAGGCACAGAGACTAAACGGTTCGAAATAAGCAGAGGCCCATTGCCTTCGGCGCGAGAGGTAGGCCCCCGAACGGAACTTCCCGACGAGGATGCACTGAAGCAAAGGGACAGGGCCTCCCCTCCACAGACGGCTCATCCCTACGTTGACGGAATATTTTTGGTAGGATAGTCTCCAGTAAAGATTTTATTTTGAGGAGGAAAGAATGATCACTGTTGAAGGAGAACGTATCGAAGTCATTGACGCGCACTCCCACATGGGGGCGAGAAAGAAGCTTGCCATCCACCAGATTCCCCCGATCATGAAATTCATGGCGGAGGACATGCTGGGCTCGATGGATGGCGCCGGGGTAGATGGGGTTGTCACTTTTGCCATCGGGATAGGGGAGCCGTCGGATTACCGGGAGACCAACCAGTACATCGCCAGCGCTATGAAACAGCACCCGGGACGTATTCACGGCTTCATGAGGCTGAGTCCCGGAAACGGCCCAAAGGATACGCTCAAGGTTTTGGAGGAAGGGGTCAAGCTCGGACTCAAAGGGATAAAGATTCATCCCCTGATCGAAAATTGCCCTGCCAACGATAAAGAAAAGGTCTATCCGCTCATGGAGGCGGCTGAGCACCACGGCCTAGTCGTTCTCTTTCACTGCGGCCTGGGGGAAAATGCGAGTCCAAAGCGGCTTGGCGAAGTGGCCAGAGATTTCCGCAAGCTCCCCATCATCATGGGCCATTCGGGGCTGGTCGAAGGCGTCAGGGAGGTGGTCCAGATCGCCAAGAAATACGATAACGTCCACATGGACAGCTCCGGCGTCGGCTGGCTGCCCTTTTTCTGCGAATCGATCATATGGGCGGGGGCCGACCGCGTCATGTACGGCTCCGATCATCCGTTCAACCCGATGGATTGGGAAATTGAAAAGATCGTCAAGCATGCGCAGCGCCACCTAAAGCTCAAGATCGAAGATCTCCGGCTGATCATGGCGGGAAACATCAAGAGACTGCTTAAGGTCAAATAGCATTGAGGAGGAAAAGGACATGGCATACCAGTTGGAACACGTTGCGATTATGTGCAAGGATCTCAAGGAATCGATTGATTTTTATGAGAAGTTCTTTGGCGGAAAGGCAACGCCGATCCGAAAAGGAGCTGCCGGATACGGCTTCTGCTTTATCAACATAGAGGGAGGGGTTCCCATCCAGCTCATGGAGTCGAGCGGCAAGGTGGGGGTTCATCATTACGGTTTTATCGTGGACGACGTCGCGGGGTTGGCTGAGGATTTTAGAAAAAAAGGCGCCAAGATCCTCCGTGAGAACCGGGACGCCGGCGGCAAGCTCACCACGATCTTTTTAGCAGACCCGAACGGTCTGGAAATCGAAGTTCGGGTTCCTCGTTAGAATTTTATCAGACCGCCGAAAAAGGTCCATCTGCCATCAGCCTGCCATGGCCGACCGTGATTACTACCAGATTCTTGGAGTCGACCGCAGCGCCTCCCACGAGGAGATTCGCAAGGCGTACCGCAAGCTCGCTCGGAAGTATCACCCCGACATCAACCCGGGCAACAAGGAGGCCGAGAATAAGTTCAAAGAGATCTCCGTCGCCTACGATGTCTTAAGTGATCCGGAGAAGCGCAAACTCTATGACGAGTTCGGTGAGGCGGGGCTCGCCGCCGGCTTTGACGCCGGGAAGGCGCGGAGCTACCGCCAATGGCAGGAGCAGTCGGCCCGCTCGGGCGGCACCCACGGATTCGACATGGGCGATCTTGGCGACCTCTTCGGTGATCTGGGTCATTCATTCGGGGCTGGTCGCCAAACGCGGCCGGGTCCGATTCGCGGCGAGGACATCGAGGCAACCATGGAGATCGACTTCCTCGACGCTGTGCGCGGCTTTCAGACATCTCTCGCGCTCCAGCGGCCCGTCTCATGCGAGAGCTGCCAGGGCGCCGGAACCAGATCCAGAACCACTCCGACTACGTGCCCCGAGTGCCGGGGCAGCGGCAGTAAATCAATGGTCCAGGGACCGCTTCAGTTTCGCCAGACCTGCCCACGATGCATGGGGAGTGGACAACTGCCGGGTGATCCCTGTGCTGTATGCGGGGGCACGGGCCGGGTAGTGCGGCCCGAGACCATCCGGGTCAACGTCCCACCCGGAGCCGAGCCCGGAAAGCGGATTCGCCTGCGCGGGAAGGGAGAGGTAGGTGTTCGGGGAGGAGCACCCGGCGACCTCTACATTGCGCCGCGAATCCGGCCGCATCCCTTGTTCACGCGATCAGGTAGAGATCTGACAATGGAGCTGCCGATCACCGTGGGAGAGGCTATCCGTGGCGCCACCGTGGAAGTCCCTACGCCGGTCGGGGCGGTGAAGGTAAAGGTCCCGGCCGGAGCGCAAAGCGACCAACGCCTGCGCCTCAAGGGAAAGGGAGTTCCCGCCCACGGGCAAAGCCCGGCCGGAGACTTATATCTGCGGCTGATGGTTCGTGTGCCAAAGGAGAAGGTCGCGCAAGAAGCCATCGAGAAAATTGACCAGGCCTATACCGAAGACGTGCGTAAAGACGTGCACCTTTAGCAGGAGAGTAGGGCAATGGCACGAAAGTACCTTCGGATTACAGAGGTCATTAAAATCTGCGGTGTTGATGAGGAATTCATTCTTCGCCTGGAACGGGAGAGTATGATCCGCCCGGTCATCCGGCGAAGACAGAGGCTCTATCCCTTGGATCAAGTCGATCGTGTGCGCGTGGCGCGCCTCCTCATCGAAGAGATGGGAGTGAACCTGGAAGGGGCCGAGGTGGCCCTCCACATGCGTGAGCAGATGATCGCCATGCAGCATCAGTTCGACAAGCTGTTGCGGTTGATTGGGGAGGAATTCAGGCGATAGAGGATGTAAGTCATGGGATTCGGGCATTCAAGTGTCTTGCCAGGAAATCGCCCACCAGTGGCCGGTATCGATAAGGCAAATTATTGCAGACGTGGTTCCCCCCTTCGAGCAGCACCCATTCTTTAGGGCCGGAGGCCTCGTCAAAGGTCCGTTTGGCCTGTGCGACCGGCACAAAATCTTTGGTCCCGTGGACGACCAGGAGCGGGCAGCGGATTTTCGGCGCCAACCCTTCGAGCGTGCAGCGGCGGTGCAGCTCTATCAGCTTCTGTTTGTCGTAAACCTTCCAGATGTGGGATACGCGGGCGAACTCAAAGGGATCATCCAGCCGGTTTAACACGCGCGAGCGGTCGTACATGCCTCCCGCGAAGGCGCAGGCTTTGATCCGCTGATCGCAGGCGGCCGAGCGCGGCGCCAGATAGCCGCCCATGCTCGGCCCGAAGACGCCGAGCCGGCCGGCATCGACCGTGGGTAACTTTTCGAGATAATCGATCACGGCCGAAGTGGCGCGCTCGAATTCGACGATCATTCCTCCCTGAAACCAGCTCTCGCCCTGACCCGGCCCATCGAAGGTGAAAGTCGCCAGCCCTCGGCTGAGCAGCCCATCCTCCATCGTACGGGCCTCTTCCTTGGTCGACTCGAGGCCGGAGATGATCACCACGACCGGCGGTTTTTTGATTCCCGCCGGCACGCGGAGGTATGCCGCCATGCGAAAATTATCAAAAGGCACTTCGTGCCGAGCGGCCGGGGGATCCAGGTGCGGCGCCGCCTTGGCGTAGCAGGCGACCCGTTTATTCGCCGCAGGGATGTACTGGTCGAGATCTTGAGGAAAATTGTTGCAGGCGAAGTGGTAGGCCATGGCCGCCAGAAAATAGGCCTCGGTCGCGCTGGCCGTCGCGCCGGCCGCTTCGGCCTTTTGCGCCAGCTCCTCGTGCATCGCCGCGGTGACGCACCACTCGCGGCACCAGTCGTCCCACACCAGGATGCGGCTGCCGGTCGTCATGAAATCGTTATAATCGATCCCCTGAACGATCATGCGCGGCGCCCAGGTCTCCAATACGTGAGCGACAGTCGGGTCGGAATGTTTGGCAAGCATACAGTTCTCCTATCTCGTTCGGTTTCTTTGGGCACTCCTCGGGTGAGGTCTTCAGCCCGCAGCCGGTCGTGAAGCTCCCTCGGGGAACGCGCTCTCGGCTGCGGCCGATAGAGCAGTGCTTTAACCGAACCTTTTCGTCTCTACGTCCGCAGCCTCACTCGCGCTCCCCTCGGTCGCTTTCTTGTCGGCGAGTGAGGGGGCCTGTCGAGCAAGCCGATGGTTCGATTAACTCACCATACTGAGCCTAGTCGAAGTAAAGCACCGAGACTGAACGGTTCGGAATAAGCAGAGGCCCATTGCTTTCGGCGCGAGAGGCAGGTCCCCGAACGGAATTCACATTCATCCTATTTCACAATCGTGAGCTCCCACGGGTAACCGTCGACGCATTCCGGCTCATTCTCCGTGATAATGAAAGTGTGGCCGAGGAAGATGCCGAACTGGCCGTCGGCGGTGACGGCGTTGGGCTCGATCACCAAAACCATGCCGGGCTTAAGTTCCCGCTCGAACTCTCCCGCCTGGAGATGGTCCGAAAAGATGTGCGGCTCGGAACTCACGAAGTCGATGCCATGAACGTGGATGGGACGCGACTGCACGCCCTTTTGGCGGTAAAAACGGCCCGCCTCCACCAGCTCCTGCAACTGATGGCCGGGCCGCGCCACGGCGACCATCCGCTCGAAACCGGGCAGCACGATCTCATCGAAAAAGCGCCTGACTTCGCGCGGCGGCTCGCCCAGGCAGATCGGCGAGCCGATCTGTGCGCTGTAGCCCCGGTAACCCGCCGCCAGCTCCATGATGACGATGTCGCCATCTTTAAGCACGCGGCCTGAGGGGCGAGGGTTGCCGAAGATCATCGCCGGATTTTTCATCGGCGTCGAGCCGATGATAGCAAAATCTACATCGCCCCCTCCTTCGAGAATCGCGCCAGCCGCGGCGGCCTTGAGTTGGTATTCGGTCACACCGGGCCGGCAGCGCCGGGCCAAAGCTTCCATCGCCGCCTCACAGAGCTTACCCGCTTTCCGAATACACTCGAGTTCCTCCGCGCTCTTCTTATAGACCAACTCGTGCATCCAGCCCGGCTCGAAGCTGAAAGCCGCGTTCGGCAGAGCCTCTCTCAGCGCGTTGTACTGATTCACCGGCATGTAGTCGTGGAAACGGGGATCGACTTCCAAGATGCCGATCTTGCCCCGTTCAAGCCCCAATTCTTTGATGCGCTCGACCATCACCTCGGCGAAGCGTCCGCCGCGCGATTGGCGAACATCTTTAATGGCGCTTGCCCTTCGGGTCGCCTCGATATGCGTGCCGCCCATGGAGTAGACCAGCGTCGGCTCGCCTTGAAGCGGAAAGACCACGTAGTTGGCCATCGCGTGCCATTCCCAGTGGCCGGAGAGCCAGAGCATGCCGGCGCCGAAACTCCAGTGGTTCGGCCCGCCCGGCACGATCACGCAGTCCAGACCGCGCGACCGCATCTTGGCGCGCAACGCCTCGTAGCGCCGCTCATATTCGGCCTTCGAGAACTGTTCGTAGACGGCGTCGCGGTAGTAGGGCGACTCCACCATGTTGTTAAAGAGCCGCCAGTCGTCGAGGCGCTCTCTGATCTCGGAAAAAGGATAGTCAGCCATTAAACTTCTTTCTTCCTATTTCAGTCGGCGCAGTTTCGGATCTTGGTCGCCCCACCGACCGCCGCCAGGGCTTCCTCACCCAGCTTGACATCCACCACCTGCTCATAGCTTGGCTTTTTGTCGGCCTGAATGTCGCCGTTCTCGATACCGTTATTGATCGACCACTCGGTCCGGTCCCTGGAAAAGCCGGTGTTTACGCTCCAGACGCAGTTCTTCGTCAGGTAATCGTAGGCGAAGGAAATGGCGTCGGATGACTTTTTGGTAGCCTCAATCATGATGGGCATAACCTTTTCCTTCTGTGTGTAGATGGCGCGGTTGGCCTCGATGAGAGCGGAGACTGTGTCACGCACCAGCGCCCGGTCGCGACCAATCATGCCCTCCGCCGCGCCGTAGGCGTTGAAGAAATACTTAGGCATCAAATCGGACAGTTGTGCCAGGATACGCACGCCGGGCTTCTGCTTCTGGGCTAAAAAGATATCTTCCGGGTGCAGCGCCACGCCGTTGATCTGGCCTGAGACCAGCCCGGGCAGGCGTCCTGCCGTACCCTGAGAGACGAACTGAACATCATCGACCTTGAGACCCACCGTCTTCAACACCTCACGCCCCATGACCCAGTTGAAGCCGCCGACTCCACCGCCCGTCGCGCTCAGCCGCTTCCCTTTTAGGTCCGCCGCCGTCTTGATCTCTTCGCTCACCATGTAAGCTTGCGGCAGGCGCGGCGCCATGCCCCAAATCTGCTTGGCCTTCAGCCCCTGGGCGATGGCGGTCGCATTCATTGAGGCCATCGCCTCGCCTCGGGCCACCGCGGTGAGGTTTGTGGCGGAGAGGCCGCCCTCGAACTCGACGATATCGGCCTCAATGCAGCGGTTGGCGAAGAGCCCGAGAGCGCGCGCGACGTAGACTGGGGTATGGACCACATTCGGCGGCGCGGTGGAAACACCCAGACGCACCTTGCGCATCTCTTTGCAGGCCTGCTTGGTCTGGGCGCCAGCCTGCGAGCTGTCAAGGGCGGTCACCCAGGCTATCAGCAGGGCTGCCAACACTGGCGGATTCAGAAATTGAGCGAAATTTGGCATCTTCATTTTCTCTCTCCTTTTTATTCTCTGTCCGGCTGGTGCATCCAGGGCGCGACGCGCCGCTCGATAAACCGCAGGAGCCCGGTCAAGGTAATTCCCAGAAAGCCCAAAGTCACGACCGGCACGAACATCGCGTCGGTCCGGTAGATGCTGGCGTAACGCGAGATCAGGTAGCCGATCCCGGTGATGGCCGTATAGAGGTCGGCCAGCACCATGCCGATCAGCCCGCGCCCGATCGCGAGCCTCAAGCCCGCCACGATGAACGGCACCGCCGCCGGCAGGACGATATCGCTCCAGAGCTGCCGCTCGCTGCAGCGGAAGGCCCGCCCCACCTCGATCAAGTGGCCGTCCACATTCTTGACGCCCTGGTAGGTATTGATCACGATCGGGAAAAAAGTAAAGAGAAAGACCACGACGATCTTCGCAGAGGTATCGAAGCCGATCCAGAGCACCAACACCGGCACCAGCGCGACGGTCGGGATGGAATAGAGCGCGGTGATGTAGGTGTCCAGGGCGATGTCGATGACCCAGTAGCGCGCCATGACGAGCCCCAACGCGATCCCGAAGATCGCCGCGCACCCCAGCCCGGCGCCGAGAGCGATCAGGCTCTGCGAAAGGTACTTCCACAGCTCGCCGCTCGCGATCATCTGGATCGCCGCATTGGCCACCGCCGTAGGATAGGTGAAGAGGACGGGATTGATCTGCCGTCCTATGTATTCCCAGGCGCCCAACACCACTATCAGCGAGATAGCTCGTATCGCCGCATTGGCCATAAGCCAGCGGCGCTGCAGGGCATGCGCCCGCTCCCGCGCCGCCTGCTGCTCGGCGGCCAGCTCGCTGTCTGCAGAGAGCACCGCTCCGGGCTCAACTCTTTTGTCAATTTGGCTGGTGTTCATAACTTTTTCCGCTCTCACACCACCACCGTCGGGCGCAGCTCCTTCCAGATGTGATTGCGTATCTCTGTGTAGCGAGGGTCGGCGCGCAGCGCCGCCGGATCGCGCGGCCGTGCAAAATTGATCGGCAGGATTTCCTTTACCTGTCCCGGTCTCGTCGTCATGACCGCCACCCGGTCGCCGAGCACGATCGCCTCGTCGATCGAGTGGGTGATGAAGACCATGGTCTTGCGCTCGCGCTCGTGAAGCTGGAGCAGCTCCTCCTGGAGCACTTCGCGGGTTTGGGCGTCCACCGACGCGAACGGCTCGTCCATCAGCAGGATCTCCGGATCGATGGCCAACGCCCGCGCCAGGCCGACGCGCTGTTGCATGCCGCCGCTCAACTGATAAGGATAATGCTGCTCGAAGCCCTTTAGCCCGACCAGTCCAATGGTATAGTCCACTTGCTCCGTCACTCTCCGGCGCGGCGCACCAGCTATCTTGAGGCCAAAGCCTACATTGTCGGCTACTGTCTTCCAGGGCAGCAGGCCGAAATGTTGGAAAACGACCGCTACGCCGCTTCGCGGCGAGCTCACCGCCTCACCATCGATCAGAATCTGTCCTGAGCTGGGTGCCAGCAAGCCGGCGATGCAGCGGAGCAGGGTGGTCTTGCCGCAGCCGGATGGCCCGACAATGCAGATCACCTCATTGCTTCGGACCTTGAGTTCGACGTTACGAAAGGCCACCACCGATCCTTCGAGGAACAGTTTGCTCGCGTGCTCAACTACAATCTTATCGCTGGTCGTGGCCATGAGAGAGTGATAGGAACTCGGATTACGGGGGGAACCCTACCAGGGGAAGTCGTGCCTGTCAAGAAAACTTGGAATGGTGATAACCTGCGGAAGAAAATTATGAGGCCATGTTAAAGATTTGGGTTACGGTCAAGCCGCAGGCCAAGAAGGAAGCGGTGAAAAAGATTGCAGGTGGCGAATACATCGTCTTCGTCCGTGCGCCGGCTCGCGAGGGGAAGGCCAATCAAGCGTTAATAGAGGCGCTGGCCGATTATTTTTCAGTTGCAAAGTCTTCGATAAGAATCGTCCGAGGGCAAAGCGGCAGAAGAAAGCTGGTGGAGATTGGTTGAATGGGGCCGTCCGGCTGCAACCGCTATTTGCAGAGAATTCTCTTAAAATTCAGAGCCATGAGTTATCTCCTTGCTTCTTATAGTATCCCTCGGTCGCTGAAGCTAAAATAGCGGTCGCGGCCGATCACAACATGGTCTAAAACTCGAACACCCATTACTTCTCCAACCTCTTTGAGTCTGCGCGTGATCTCCAAATCCTCCGGGCTGGGGGCCGGGTCGCCGCTCGGATGATTGTGCACAAAGATCACGGCTGCAGCGGATTCCCGGATCACTGGATTATACACCTCGCGGGGATGGACCAGGGAGGCGGTGAGCGAGCCTTCGGATACCTTCACCTCGCGGATTTTCCGATTCTTATTGGTGAGGAGCACAACGTAGAAAATCTCACGCTTCTCTTTTTCCAGCTGGTCACGAAAATGGTGGTAGACGTCCTCGGAGGAGCGTAGCAAGCTTCCCGTCTGCCATTTCTCTTGTCTCAACCGCCGGCCTATTTCCAGGCCGGCCTTGATCTGTGCCGTTTTGGCCGGACCGATTCCCTTGACTGTTCTTAGCTCGCTGGCAGAGGCCTCATCGATTCCCTTTAAACCTTGAAATTGTCCAAGGAGGAGATGGGCGTGATCGAGGGCGGTCTCCCCTGTGCTGGCGTTGCCGGTCCTCAAGAGGATCGCCAGGAGTTCAGCTTCGCTCAGCGCCTCCGCTCCCCTGGCGAGGAGCTTTTCTCTGGGCCGGTCTTCTTCCGGCCAATCCTTGATGGTCCGGTATCGAGCCATATGATACCTCGCAGACCTCAGGGGAGAAGCTCCCAGGCTCTCCTTCACCTCGGTCGCACAGTTCTTTGACCGGCCTGAGACCAAGTTTGGCAATACTCTGATATCACAGCACAGTCCTCACTCCAATACGTTCAACAGAAGCCCTTTGAGGTACTCCCCCTCGGGGTGATGAAGACTTACCGGGTGATCCAACGGGTGGCCGACTCTCTTCAATAGTTGAACCTTTCTCCCGGAATCTACGGCCGCGCCGAAAATGATTTTCTGGAAAAGATCCAAAGAGAGATGCTGAGAGCAGCAAAAGGTCAGGAGCAGGCCAGCCGGCTTTAACGCGCGCAGCGCATGGAGGTTGAGGAATTTATAACCGCCCGCAGCTGCCTTAACATCTCCGCGCTTGACCGCCAGAGACGGCGGATCGAGAACGATGATGTCAAACTCAGGCTCGCACTTTTTGAGGTACGAAAAGGCATCTGCCTTGAGCAGATCGCTTTCTGAACGGGAGAGATTGTTGAGAGCAAGATTCTGTTTGGCCAATTCCAGGGCCGGTCTGGAAGACTCAACGGAGATAACTTGCCTCGCCCCGCCTCTCAAGGCATAGGCGGCAAATGCGCCGGAGTACGCGAAACAATTGAGAATCGTCTTATCGCGGGCCAATGATGAGAGCAGCGAACGGCTGTCTCTTTGATCGAGAAAAAAGCCTGTCTTCTGCCCCTTGCGAATATCGACGAGAAACTTAAAACCGTTCTCTTCGATCTGGATGAGATCGGGGGCTTCCTCGCCGGTTAGAACGCCGATCGCCGGAGGCAAACCTTCTTCCTCTCTAACGCCCCCTCCGCTCCGCTCATAAATCCCCTTGGGCGAGAAAAGGCGGGAGAGGGAGTCCACCACCAGGCCTTTTAGATGATCCATTCCAGCGGTAAAAAATTGCGCCACCAAGAAGTCGCCGTAACGGTCCACCACCAGACCGGGAAGAAAATCGCCTTCTCCGTTCACCAGGCGGTAGGCGTTACAGGAAGAAGCGAGATGCCTTTCCCGAAGGGTCGCTGCCTGAGAGAGACGACGGTCGAAAAAGAGCTGGTCGATCTTCTCTTCTTGCCAGGTCAGTATGCGGACTCGTATTTGCGATCGGGGATTGTACAGGCCGCGCGCAAGCCACTTGCCGCCATTGTCCAGCACTTCGGTAACACCGGCTTTCTCCGGGTCATCTTCCACTCTCTCGATGGCGCCGGAGAAAATCCACGGGTGCCCGTTCAGGACGGGTTTTTCTCTGCCTTTTTTCAAAAATACCTTGTGCATGGTGAACCTTCCGGAATTCCGCTCCTCGGTGGCGAGTCTTCCGACCGCAGCCGATGGGATACTACCTTGAGGGCCACCCTAGTCCTCGCGGTGCTCGGAATCTCAGATTGCAGATCTCAGATTTCAGATTTGCAATTTGAGATTTGAAATTTGCAATCCCCAAGGGCTTGTCTGCGGTCTTCTTCCTCGCCCCCTCGGAGCTCTCCCCTCCCCAAGGGGTCTCCCTGTCCCCGTAGCGAAGATCGGCTCGGAGGCGTTGGAACTCTCTGCGATGCCGATGCAAAAAAGTGAGGGGGCCTGCCGAGCAAGCCGAAAGCATCGAGACTGAACGGTTCGACGAAACCACAGCTCTATTGCTTTCGGCGCGAGAGGCGGGTCCCCGAACGGGACTCCCGCTGACGAGACACCGAAGCGAAGGAATGGGGAAGTCCTGTTACTCTTTTCGTATGAAGGTGCCGCTTTTTCCCCCGCTCTTTTTAACCAGACGGATCTCGCCAATCGACATCTCCCGGTCCACCGCTTTGCACATGTCATAAATCGTCAAACCGCAGACCGACACCGCCGTCATCGCCTCCATCTCCACTCCCGTTTTCCCGCTGACCTTGACGATCGCCTCGATCTCCACGCGGGCGGGATTCTGCTCGGGAGTAAGGAAAATTTCCACTGAGGTGAGGTTGAGGGGATGGCACATGGGAATAAGCTCCGGGGTTTTCTTCGCGGCCATAATTCCGGCGACCCGCGCAACTGAGAAGACATCCCCCTTCTCGACTTTTTTCTCCAGGATGAGACCAAGGGTTTCAGGCCGCATCCACACGGCGCCGCGGGCGACAGCGACCCTGCTGGTTACACCCTTTTCCGTTACATCCACCATCCGGGCCCGCCCTTCTGCATCTAAGTGGGTGAGCTTAGCCATTTTTGCCTCCTGTGGGTTATCTTTCACCGGGAATTTTTTTATGCTACATAAAAACCATGGAGAAAAAAAGCTATTACCGCGTCATTATTTTGGGATCCGGGCCCGCCGGACTCACGGCTGCGATCTACGCGGCTCGGGCGAATCTGGAACCCCTGGTCATGGAGGGCTCGCAACCCGGGGGCCAATTGACCATTACCACGGATGTTGAAAACTATCCCGGCTTTCCCAAAGGGATAATGGGACCGGAGCTGATGGAGGAGTTTAAGAAGCAGGCTGAGCGCTTCGGCACGAAGACTATCTTTGGCGATGTCACGGCTATCAACCTCAAGCAGAGACCCTTCCAAGTTGTAGTAGGTAAGGAGACTTACACCTGCGACGCCCTGATCGTAGCAACCGGGGCATCGGCCAAGCTTCTGGGTCTAGAGTCGGAAAAGAGGCTGATGGGCTACGGGGTATCGGCCTGTGCCACCTGCGATGGCTTCTTTTTCAAGGACAAAGAGGTAGCCCTGATAGGGGGAGGGGACACCGCCATGGAGGAGGCTCTCTTTCTCACCAAATTCGCCACTAAAGTAAACGTGATCCATCGCCGGGACAAACTGCGCGCCTCCAAAATCATGCAGGAGCGCGCGCAGAAAAATCCTAAGATCGCCTTCGTCTGGGACTCCGTCGTTGACGAGATTTACGGCGACCCGAAGGAGGGCGGTGTCAAAGGGGTGAGGCTTAAGAACGTAAAGACAGGAAAGAGCCAGGATTTTAAGTGCGACGGGATTTTCATGGCCATCGGCCACGAGCCCAACACCAAGCTCTTTGTCGGCCAGCTGGAGATGGACGAGACCGGGTACCTCATCACGCACAAAGGGACAGCGACCAACGTCCCCGGTGTCTTCGCCTGCGGCGACGTGCAGGATCACGTCTACCGCCAGGCGGTCACCGCCGCCGGCACCGGCTGCATGGCTGCTATCGACGCGGAGAGGTTCTTAGAGAGCCAGGAAGCGTAGAGCAGGGGCCTATCTTTTCAACTTCCGCCAATCTCTGAGTATCTCCCTTGCCGCATTGTGTCCGGGTACTCCGGTGACTCCTCCGCCGGGATGAGTCCCGGAGCCGCAGAGGTAGAGATTCCTGATCGGAGTGCGGTACTGCGCCCAGCCGGGAAGGGGGCGTAAGAAAAAGAGCTGATCCAGGCTCAACTCGCCATGGAAGATATTGCCGTGGGTTAGGCCGAATTCCCGCTCCAGATCGAGGGGAGTAAGGAGCTGCCGGTCGAGGATCGCCCCTTTGATGTTCGGCGCGTAATCCGAGAGGATATCGATCACACGGTCCGCGTAAACGTCGCGGATCTCGTCCCAAGAAGCGTTGGCGAGTTTGTAAGGCGCATACTGAACGAAGATTGACATAAGGTGTTTTCCCGGCGGCGCGAGCGAAGGATCGTACGTTGTCGGAATGCAGCACTCGATCATCGGTTCTCTTGAGGGAATTCCCTGTCTGGTGTCGTCCCAGGCCCTTTCCATATAATCGAGAGAGGGGCATATGTGGATAGTCCCTTTGTGTTGCGGGCCGGGGCCATTGCCGGGGTAGGCCTTAAAGTTAGGGAGTTCGGAGAGGGCGAGATTGACTTTTAGGGAGCAACCTTCCATGCGGATATGCTCGATCCCTCTACGAAAATCTTCCGGCAATGCCGGCGGTTCAATCAATCGTAAGAAAGTCTGCTTGGGATCGGCATTGGATACTACGATCGCGGCGTCGATCTCTTCGTCGTTTTCCAACACGACACCTAACGCCCGCCCATCATGAATCCGAATCCGCGCCACCGGGGCGGATGTCCGGGTGATGGAGCCATAAGCCTCTGAAGAGCGCCGGAGGGCATCCGCGACTCCTCCCATTCCTCCCTCGACAAAACCCCATAGTCCTCTTTTGCCGCCGACCTTGCCCATGCAATGATGCAGCAGCACATAGGCGGTCCCGGGCGTCGAAGGACCACCGTTGATTCCGATGACCCCATCTGTCGCCAAGGTCGCCTTAAGCACGTCGGACTCGAATCTCTCGTCGAGGAAATCCCTGACGCTCTGAAACATCATCTTCATCCCGGCAAGGAGATCTTTTCGCCCCAGCCGGAGAAGCGAGGGGATCAATCGCAGGTACGTACCCCAATCCTGCAAACTTCGCGGAAGAAGGTTAGGCGGGGTCATCGTAAAGGTTTGTTCAGCAACAGCAGCCAGCCGGCTGAGAAAGTCTTCGTAGGCGGAAAAAAGCCCGGCGTCGCGCTCGGAAAACTTGGCAATCTCCGCCAGATTCCTTTGGCTGTCCTGCCAGAGGAAAAAATAGCGTCCATCCGGCAGGGGCGTAAAGGACGCCGGATCTTTGGGAAAGATGTGATAGCCGAAGCGAGGGAGTTCCAGATCCGAGACGACCTTTGGATGAAGGAGGCTACAGAGATAGGCGACCGTAGAGACTTTGAAACCGGGAAAAATCTCCTCGGTAACGCAGGCTCCTCCAACCACGTATCTTCGCTCCAGGACAAGGACCTTGAGTCCCATACGCGACAAATAGCCGGCAGTAACCAGCCCGTTGTGTCCCGCCCCGACGATTACAGCATCATAGCGAGTAGCCATAGACTCTAGAGACCAGCTATATACGATACGGCGTAAATAACTCCCTGACAAACCTTCGCCATAAAGTCTAAGTCGAGCGTGTCTGCGGTATCGGAGGCGCCGTGGTAATGAGGGTTACGAAAAAACGAGGTATCTGTAATCATCAGGGCCGGATATCCGAGGTCCCAAAAGGGGGAATGGTCGCTCAGGCGGACCTGGGGAATGAGAAATCCATTACCCAAAACGGTCAGGGTTTCTACCGGGAGGCCGCGCACCTGTCGCATCGAATGCGAGAATTGCCTGAGGAGCGCCGTGGAGCGCCAGTTCCCGATAACCCCGATAAAGTTGCCATGGTCAGGGTAGAACCAGCGAAGCCCTATAGGGTATTTCTGGCTGCCGGGCTTTGAGTCGGTGAATCCTACCATTTCCAAGGAAACCATCGCACGGACTTTTGCTCCTGCCGCCTTGAGCTTCTTGGCAAAATGGGCGCTGCCGATCATGTTGAGCTCTTCGAGATTGAAGGCACAAAAAAGCACCGGCGATCGGAGCCTCAGACCGGATAGAATTCTTGCCGCCTCCAGAAGGACGGCCACCCCGCTGGCGTTATCGTCCGCCCCCGGGGTGCCCTCCACGGAATCGAAATGGGCCCCGAGAATAATCAGCGGCCCACTGCGTTCCGGCCCGGCCCGTGCGATGATGTTGCGGTAGCTTCTGCCCAAGTGAGTGAAGGTGTCGCTTGCGACGCTGAGCCGGTAGCTTTCAAACTCCCTCTCAATGTAGTTTTCCACCTGAGCCAGGTGACGGGGACTACTGAAAGGGTTTCTCTCGCCGGTAATGTGCTGAAGCCTTTTTTTCAGCTCGGCAGTACTGATTGTGGGAAGGAAGGCGGTCATGAATGGGTGAGGCGCACCGGAATGCCTCTTGCATGGAGATAATTCTTACACTCCGCGATGGTGTATTCCCGATAGTGAAAGATGGAAGCGGCCAGCGCGGCACTGGCCCCACCGGCAGTCAGACCTTCGTAAATATGCTCCAGATTGCCGACCCCGCCGGAGGCAATCACAGGGATCTGGACCCGATCGGCAATCGCCCTGGTCAGCTCCAAATCGTAGCCTTCCTTGGTGCCGTCCCGGTCCATGCTGGTAAGAAGAATCTCCCCCGCGCCGTAGGCCGCCATCTTTTCCGCCCACTCGCAGGCATCGATCCCGGTCGATTTTCTTCCGCCGTGAGTAAAAACCTCCCACCCTCTGCCCGCTCGCTTGGCATCAATAGCAACCACGATACATTGGCTGCCGAAGTCCTGCGCCGCCTCGCGGACAAACTCCGGTCGGGCCACGGCTCCGGTATTGATGGAGACCTTATCCGCGCCGGACCTGAGAAGCTTGCGGATATCTTCGATTTTGGCGATCCCCCCGCCGACCGTCAGCGGCATGAAGACTTCGTTCGCCGTGCGCGCCACAACGTCCAGGATAATCTCCCGGCTTTCATGCGAAGCGGTGATATCCAGGAAGCAGAGCTCGTCTGCACCCTCACGGTCGTAGACCCGGGCGATCTCTACCGGGTCACCGGCATCGCGGAGACCGACAAACCTTACTCCTTTCACTACCCGTCCCGCGTCCACATCGAGACAGGGGATAATGCGCTTGGCAAGCATAATTTCACGGCCAGTCTAGCTGAGACTTAGTCCCAGCTCAAGGTAAGAGAGGGAGCCGATTTTGTCCGGGAGTCAACTTTGCAGTTGACATCATAACGGACCGTTGGGTAGTCTCCGCCGATCATGCCTCAGGTCAGCATTGGGTCTATCCTGCGGGTCCGTTCCATGACCTTCGTTAGGCTGGCTGTCATAACAACGATCCTGTTTACTAGCGGCTGCAGTCTCCCTCGACCGATTCTTCAGGAGCATGTCCAGGGTTTGGGCCGCTTTGAATTTAGGGAGGCGGCTGATGGCCTGGAAGGCATCGTGATCGGGGCTCCGCACGGGAGGACGGATCGGTTATCGGATAGCTTGGCGAAGTCGATCAGCGACCGGACAGGAGCCGGGTTGGCAATCGCCTATGGCTTCAAATCTAAAAGGCTTGGCGTAAGCCAGCCTGTCGTGAGATCACGCCCGTACCCCGTATCCTTGAGTTCCTCGCAGCGCGGGAGTGTTTTCAAGGAATATAAAAAGGTTCTGCGGAAAGCCGCCAAAGGAGAGACGGAACTCTACATAGGGGTCCATAGGTCCAGTGATACGGAAATGGCGGACAGGATTGAAGTTGCAACCAGCGGTTTGACCTTTGAGGAGACGGGAGCCCTAAAAGAGGCCTACGATCAGATCCGCGATCAAATGATCGCCGGCCGGGAAGCCCCGAGTCTCATCATGGCGATCGAGCCGCTGGATAGGATTTCCTGGCGCGTCTCCGGGGTGAAGCATCACGGGGTCCTTTTGATTGCAGCGAAGGGTGTCAATATCCGGCTTCCTCAATTTTCCGCTTCGGAGCCAACCGAAGAGCTTTACACTGAAATCCTATCTCAGTGGGTCGATAAGGTAATAACATTCCTGCGGGAAAATCCACTCAGACTGCCCCAAATACAGGTAAGGCTGGTGGACTTCGGCAGATTTGAGCTGGTTGAGTCTAGAAAAGGGCTTTCAGGGGTTGTCATCGGTTCCCCTCACGGGAGCTACGATGAATTCACGGCAGAGGTGGTGAAGCGTCTCAGCTACCGGACGGGATTTGCCGCGGTTATCGCCAAGGGATTTACGCCCACTGAGACGGGAGGAGCGCGTATCAACGTCAACCGGCCCACGGAAAAGATCCCCTATTCGGAGGGGATCGAGCTTCACAGCCGGCGGGCCGGGGAGACGTACGATGCGTTCAAAGATCTTGTCTTCAAGGCCTCAGGGGGAGATTTGGAGCTCTACATCGACATCCACCAGTACGGTACGGATACCAAGGTACAGATAGCTACAGTGGGCGTCTCTCAAAGAGAAGCCAGAATCATCAAAAAAATCTACCATGCAATCAGAGACCAAACCTTAAAAAGGCAGTCCGATATTCCAGCGGTAGATCTCGTCATAGAACCCCTTGATAAAGTAGAGATCGGGGCATGGGCAGCCAAAGCCGAGGGCATCTTGGGTTTGGCGAAAAAAAGCCTACACTTTGAGCTGCCGAGCCAAACGGCTCTCATGACGAGTGAAGCCCGCGAGGCCTATACCCGTATCCTGGCTGCCCTCCTTCGAGAGTCCGTGCCCATTCTGCTATCCAGGTCAGGAGCCCTGACGCGATAGCAGTCTTGCCAGGGACCACGGGTCCTATCTGAATTACGACTTTAGATTGACATGCTTAGGAGTGGGGTGGTATAAATTTGCCAGGATCTTAGAGAGATTAGCGATAGGAAAGGAGAGGAAGATGTCCAATCAGTTGAATGCAACACTCTATGGGTTAATGATCCTGGCATTGGTTTCGTTAACCGGCTGTCCTCCGCCGGCGACCACCAAACCAGAGGCCCCTTCTGCGCCAGCACAGGCCACGGCTAAACAGAAGCCCCCGGAAGCTGTGGCCAAGTCTAAGACTCCGGCTTCAAGCTTGGAGGCAGCGCGGGAAGGCAAGGCGCCGGCTGCTGGCCCCTTGAAGGATATCTATTTTGATTTCGACCGCTATGATCTCAAGCCTGATGCGCGGGCAACCCTTAAGGCGAATGCCGATTGGCTGAAGGCCAACCCATCGGCACGGGCGGAAATTGAGGGTCATTGCGATGAGCGCGGGACCAATGAGTACAACTTGGCGCTGGGGGCCAAACGAGCACAAGCGGCCAGGGACTATCTCATCACTTTGGGGATCGCCAAGGAACGGATATCGACCAAGAGCTACGGCGAAGAGCTGCCAGCGTGCAAGGAACAGAACGAGGGGTGCTGGCAGAAGAACCGCCATGACCGCTTTGTCGCCATCCCGGCACGGTCAACTTAAAGGCAATTTTTCTCTAACTTTCCCCCTTCCGAGCTATCGCGATTGGGGGTGGGACCGGGCCCATCTATTTTCCGCTTGACAAGGGGTGGAGTATTTTAGTATAGGGCTTAAGTTGTAGACTGTATTTAAGACTTAAGTCCTAAAAAAATTTTCAACAACTGGAGGGGGAAAATGAATACTCTACTTTCGATAACAGGCGTGGTTTTGGTGATTTTCGCTCTCTCGTCCTGTGCTCTGGAACAGGAGAAGGTGGCTCCACCAGCAAAGCCGCCAGCACCTGCGGTGGCTGAAGCTAAAAAGGCGCCTCCGATAGTTGAGGCGAAGAAGGTCCCGCCAGCGGAGAAGCCGGCTGAAGTAAAAGCGAAACCAATCAAGGCCGGAGGAGATGTCGGGCTACTGGACCTGGAGAAGAACTACCTGATCCTGGTTACCAAAGAGGGCAAGCTCATCACGGTCGATTTTGATAACAAGGCCAAGGTGACTAAGATCGTTCCAACGGATTCCAAGGTTGGGGATATCGGTCTAGGCTCTTCCGCTACCGCGGAATACCAAACCCAGGGCGATAAGAAGATCATAAGCAAAATCGAATACAAAGCGGCCAAGGGAGGAGAATAATTCTACCCGGATTTTTAGACAGCCATTCCAAGAAGCAGGAGGAAAAATAAATATGAAGTCGATACTTATCGGTATGTTGGCGGTGTTTTTCTCTTTCGTTTTAGTCTCTCCGACTTTTGCCCAGGAGAAAAAAGCGGAAAAAAAGAAGGCAGAGAAGGCCTCAGGCGATGTGGGGCTTTTGGATACCGAGAAAAACTACATAATTTTGGTTACCAAAGAGGGCAAGCTTGTCACCCTAGATTTCGATAAAAAAACCAAGGTAACGGCCCTTAAACCAGAGAATGCCAAGATGGGCGATATTGGCTTGGGCTCTTCGGCCTCGATTGTTTATACGGAAAAGGGTGGTAAGAATACTTTGACGAGCGTTGATTTCATAGCGGCTAAAGGCGGCGATTAGGTCGACTAATCCCCGTCCTGAACGGGATCGGGTCTTGATCCCATCACGGCCCGAGCCCCACCTCCTGACAAACACTTTATCCGAGGATCCATGTCCGCCAAGCGCCGGACCTAGCGGTGTTTTCCCGTAGCAGTTCCTCCGCTTAGCGGCGCTCTAAAGGAGATCCTGGTTCCTTTGCCAGGGGAAGTCTCAATAGATAGCCCCCCGCCGAGCTTCCTGATTCTTTCGTCCATGCCGACCAAGCCGAACCCGCCGCCGTTCTTTGCCGCCGCCAAATCAAATCCTATTCCATCGTCCTTTAG
>Ga0209824_10000586_pt1 | contig 22363 bp, 15 predicted proteins | sample VDWuncwatermetaG_FD_184124 | JGI IMG/M metagenome (GOLD analysis project Ga0209824, IMG submission 184124) | Wastewater microbial communities from Netherlands to study Microbial Dark Matter (Phase II) - VDW unchlorinated drinking water (SPAdes)... ...
GAAGCCAAGTCAGCCTGCTTGGAAAAAGCCCGAAACGAAAACCCACGCCGTGTTTTTTTAGCGTGCTGATACCAGTCCCGTAAATAGAGCCGATAATCTTGATAGGCGTAAAGAGAAACAGCCATTTGTATTCTTATATATCACTATTATTATTCTTAGTAAATTTAATATATATAAATCAAATACTTATAAATAATAACGAATACTTATAATATATAAAATTATATTTCCAACGATAAGGGTTATGAATTCTTCTTTCATTACCTCTGATTACCACCAGTGCCAGAATCACTGAGCGCCTACAGCCCCTCTTGATTTTATCTTAAATGCCATGCTATCCGCGCCATAGATGTACACACGATCTTCCTCGCCAATTATCCAGGGCACTTCAGCCAGACAAAACCACAACGTATATCTTGACGGTATTGGAGCTGTCTCCTCTCGCTTAATCATTCGGGAACGTCCACCACATATTCCTTTTCCAGAACGAATGGCGAAGGAATTAGATGTTGCCGAAAGAGTTGGATATACTCTCGGTTGCTTTACTCACCCCGTACACAAAGTTCGGGCTCTCACCATGAAACTGGCTCAACGTTTAGAAACTCAAAGACAAGAAAGCATTTCCCCTGAGGGTCAAAATCCGATTTTAAGAAAATCTCTTCAAGGAACGTCCGTTGTGATTAAAGGAGCGTTTGAAGTAGAGGGACTCCCTTTTTCAGCAGGCGGCCAACTGGATGATATGCTTCCTCGCTGGTTTCCTGGCATCAGATGGAGTGTGGGGAAAAAAGATGCAGAAGTCGTAGCCGCTTTGCGGGCTCACGGAATGATTCCTGCTTTTATCGGTTCGCATTCTCCCAACTCCAACGATTCAACTGTCTATAGAGGGGCCTATAGCGCCGATGGAACGGGGCGTAATCCCCATGATCTCTCGCTTACCTGCGGTGGAAGCTCGGGAGGAGTTGCCGCTTGGATTGCAGTTCAAAATGGAGACTCTGATTCTAAAGGGGGAGTCGGCTCATCTATTTTGGGCTCGGGGGTTCTCCCTGCCGCTCTTTGTGGAATTTTTGGTTTTAATCCTACAGAAAAATTTGAAGGCAAGAGAGTTATCTCTCAAATAGGTCATTGGCCAAGAGCCAATATTCCCGGAAGTGAGGTAGAGCATCTCCCCACCACTTCTTTAATGGGCAGCGATGTTCCCCTTATTTCAGCTATGTTTTTTGCTACGGCTAGACCAGAGACTCTCAGTCTGATGGCACAAAACCAAGCACCAGTTCAACGAGTCGCTTATCTTACTGAAAATAGCTGGACCTTAAGCAGCTATGCCAAAGAAAAAATGAATTGTTTTTCAGAAAAATTAAAAGATGAAGGGTTCACTGTAGAGACTATTTCCCTGAGAGCTTTAGGGATTGATCCCGATGAATTAATGTGGTCCACCGGAGCTCTTTTTGCTACTCAGGTCGCCCCTAATATGCCTCTGCCTGTCAGATGGATGTTAGCCGAGCAAATTAAACATCACTCCCACTTGCCGATTTATCAAGGACTTTTGGAAAGTGCTAACAGTATTGGCCTATTCGGCCCCAGCAAGGAAACACTCGCCATAAAAACAAGTGCTTTAGCCATCAGAGACGCTGCCAGGGAAAAATGGAATAGCGTTGTTGGTCCCGGAAAAAAATATGATGTTGTCTTAGCCCCAGCAGCTCCTGATCTCCCATCTCCTATTACTCATAAATCACTAGCGCCCATAAACATTGATGGAACAATAAGGCCCTCTTTAGTTCGCACCTATTGGTCGATGCTTCATAATATGTTGGGAGTTCCACAGGTGACGGTGCCATTAGCCCCAATGTATGGCGCTCAAATTTTGGGAGGTTCCATGGCCGATATCGCTATCTTAGACTTTGTAGCCCAACTTGAAGAGCAAGGTTTAATCTGCGGCTCTTATCGGGTTTCTGCTAATGATTTTAACCCTGAACCGCCACGATAATTCCTTACTAAAAGAATCTTCATATTTTCATACGATGAAAAATGCCGCAATTTAGAAGTCAGCAGCTCTGATTATGAAATGGCCAAACGGTAAGACCAGGCCTATCAAAGAAATCTCACGAAAGTTTTTTTTTGGCTTTTTTACACACAATCGAACTGGCATGTTCGTAACCGCTCAGCAAACCCCATTCCCTCATTTTTCAGCGTAAAATTTTAAAACCAATTTTGTATGGCAGGAGTTTTTCGATTTGCTCTGCGGTTTGCCAGGTCGGTAGACTCTAAGCCCTTGCCACAGCGGCCTGGATGATACTGTGTAAAGCATGGCGCTAGCCTTAGCACCGCCGACAGAATCGCTGAAGAACCAATAGCCACGGACCAAAAAGTGCTTAACTTACAAAACTCCAAAAGAAATTTGCCCCCTATCTTGATCTCCTATTTTAATCTGGTGCATTAGAAGTTTGAATCCACCCAATTTTTCTACTGTACACATCTGTGTACGGTTTTTTGTTTATTTATTCAAAACAACACAACACGCAGATGGCTTAGCCGATAGGACGGCTAAGCAGTCGATAGTCAATTACAAAATCAGGAATTTTCCAGGAGGTTTTATGGGTATTCGCAATATAACAGCTTTGATGAGAACTCATCGTGGCGTGGCACGTGCTCCTGTTCGCTCTTTACAGATCTCACTTCCGCCAAAAATTAATATCCACGATTTACCAGGCTCTCGTGTTCCAGCAGGTCTGGTGAATTTCCCCACAGGGGCTCGTCAAGTTGATGATCATTATTTGATGCATCCCGTTAGTAAAGGTCTTGTTAAAGAATGGGCAAAGACTGATGGTGAAACGCCCTTCGTTGGATTGGCCATGGAAACAGCCGAAAGCCCCCACATTCCCGGGTTGCTACATGTCGTTCAAAGAGGGGGTGATGTAGAGCACATGGAATTATTATCCGAAGATGAAATAATTACGGATACCGATTTAGATGCCCGTCAAGGCCATTTAGAATTAGTCGGAGAACCGATTAATGTGTTGACTCGATACATAAACTTACAAGGTAATTCTGGATATGTCATGACAGGGCTCAATTTTTTTGAGCAAGTCGCATTGGCCGCATTTTTGAATCGAGTGACGATTGAAGCGCGCGCAGCGGCACACCTAGGGGCCTTCATGATGGTGTCGGAAGCTCAGCTTGTTCATGCCAATCAGAATCATAGAAGAGTTTTTGAGAGTGTGAATAGCCTTCCAGGTATGCCAAATTTCGATTCTGGCCATTGGACACGTGACTTGTATAGACCTTCACAATTAAAATTTACTGCCAATGTCAGAATCAATGCACAACGTGTTTGGCTGTGCGGCAATCATCGTGGTGCTGGGCCACTTCCCGCGAATGAGGCTGAGCATTACAATAGGGATTGGCACTACTACTTTGGTCTTCTGGGTGAACATTACGACTTTAGTGTCACTCGCTTTGCCATTTTGCCCGCACCCCAAGTCAACAAACCCTTACTTTTCCCCCTTTCCTTGTCCTCCCAACGAAGTCAGGGGGACGATTAGAAAGTGGATTTTAGATAATGATGAATCTTTTAAGCAGACCTAAGGATTCCCTTTTAACCATCCATCAATTTGATTGGATGTGAATGAATTCCATCCTTCTTTGGAAAAGCCATCTATATAAATTTTCAACGGCGTGCCGCCAGGCGGGACTGTATCAAAATGGCGGTACGGAAAATCACTTTCTGTAAACACATGATCACCCCAATAGGGTTTTGATAAAACACAGCTTCCTATTTCTACTGTGTCCCCTTTGTTCAATGCCCCAGTAAACGCATAAGTCGGGCCAGCAATTTCAGAAATACCATGAGAATAATCCATAAGGCCCATGCAGACGTCCAAGGTGTCATCGTTCCAGTCCAGTCGCACATTGGTTTTGGAGATAAGCTCTCTCAGCGGTGGCTCGGTATGAATTTCCATTGCTTCAGCTGTACATTTAAAAGTCTTGGCATCACATTGTTGGTAAATTTGAAAAGCATAATCCAACTGCATTTTTATGCGATGATTGATGCCACGCACAACCAGACGATTTTGGTCACTGAGGGTAAAGTCAAAGACTATTTGTACATACCTTTGGCCTGCAAGACTGGGGTCATTTATGATTTCAGAATTAACAAAAACAAAAAAACCACGAACAGGGTTCCCCTTCTCATCCATTTTGACAACATACATAGCCTCAAAGCGTCCCGACTTTTGATTACGAAAATAAAAACGTGTGTAAGCTGAATTAGCTGACTCACGCATGAATTCAACTTCCCATGCTGAAACTGTCTCACCCACCATAATCCTTGTGTCGACAATAACTGTTTGTGAGATATCCGTTATTTCTGTGCTGCCAGCTAGCATCATAGCGGCTGCTATATCTTCTCCAAATTCTGACAATTTATTAAGTTCTTTGCGAATCCTGCCCCAAGAACCACGAACCACAACACTTTCCCACAATTTTGGCAGTGGTATGTCCAGCCCCAAATTGTCAGTTGTTGTGTGATTCACTGATGCAGACTCTTCCGTGGGACTGTCTTTACTAGTCAACGCGTCGTCTGTGATGTAATGACTAAACTCCGGAAAAATATTAAGAGAGGGTTGTTTTGGTTTGTAGACCGTCGTGCCAACGTTATCTGTTGTTGCATTGCCCCCAGTAGGTACTGACCCTGCACCTTCAGTACTTGGGATGACAGCCCCCTCTTGCAATGCAGGTGAACAAGAGATCACCGAGCCAAAAAATAAAAGCAGTAAAAACGTAAACAATTTATTTTTCATAAACTAAAACCTCGCTTTAAAATTGTATCATAAATGAGATCTAGCGCCACCACCCTTTATATTTGTCGTTTATTTAGCACTATTTGTTTTTGTGAATGGAAATATTTGCGTATTAACTTGAAAAACTTCATGATAATCCGCACCACTTTGGTTCACGAGGTCTGTGATTTCATCAAAGCTGCGCCTCAAGATCTCCGAGACTTGGGGCAATAACCGCTTCGGAATGGGAATTGTTTTACAAATTGCATCCCACTCGTCATAAGGTGCAGCCATTAAAGCTTCTTTGCTAGCTGACAACATTTGACGATGATAATTGAGAATTTGGACTGAAGGAATGTTGACGGGACCTTCTAACGATGTTCCCGAATGTCTTAGAAGTCCACGTTTGTCCCGCACCAGAAGTTTTAACCGCTCTAAAACTAATAAAGCATTTTTCACTTCAGACACTTTAACCTGTTCACGCAAGTGTTCGGCAATCCATTGAGGATCTTCTTGAAAATTTGGCAAAGCCACCATCTCGCGCAACACAACATAATATGGATGCGTCAAATATTCGAATTGGTCTTTTTCGATTCCCTGTAAAATAGCGCGTGGCCGTAGAGCTATCATCTGCAGGAAATAGCGTTCTTTTTCCCTCTCGGAATGAGCATTGTTGTAATTAACAAGTGCCTCAAAATAGGCTGTCTCTTTTTTGTTCAGCTTAAAGGCAATGGCAAATTTGAAGACCGAAGGCAGAGTTATTTTTCGTTGACCTTTGATCACCATATTTAAATAACTGGGAGAACCAAAACCGGCGAGCCTGGCAAAATAGCGTTGTGAGAATTGGCTCTTTGTCATTTTTAAATGATCTGAAACAGCCTTGATATACTCACGGTAATCCATAAAAGAAAAAATGTAAGTGGCCCTGCTGGCGAGCCCAGCCCCATAATCTGGGTTTTGTGAAACTTTAGATTGTTTTGACGTCTTTGGATTCATCATAAAATTATCCCTAAACTCAAAGCCCTATTCTACCCATTTTTCTTCTGAGTCGCAAACTATTTTGTACACAACCGTGTACGATTTTATCGGTTTTTGGCACAACTCTTCTCGGCCTCACCCGATAATCTTCACAGGAGAAAACTATGATCATAACCAAACAGAACCTTATTGAATCCGGCATCAAGTCGTTAACGTTCAATGCCAACATCATGAAAGACGCTGACGGCAATAAAATTGCCGACGTGATGGACCAAGCTTTAAAAATGCAATCCGCCTCAAATGAGGGCTTTCAGCTCCTCAATGGCAAACGCAAAACCGATGCTGAATTTTTTGTGCAAAATGATGGTTGGTTTGTGAAAATCGAATATGCCTACAAAACAAACGGTGAAAAAGTCATCAACAAGGCTGACTTGATGTTCAGCATTCTAGACAAAGATCTGCTCACTTTGGCCAAGGCCGACCCAAAATTTGCCTCTGGCAATCTCTATGCTTTTGAAGTCTCCAAATTTCCTGATCCTGTTGCGGCTCAAATAAGTATGCAACCCTATGCTCAAGCAAGTGTTCAATCAAAAGTTGCAACGCCACAACCAATGCCTACACCGCCTAAACCCATTGTCGCCATGACTCCTTCAGTCAGCACAAACTCAACATCAGCAGTCCTTCCGACCCCCAGCAGCACAGGCCAACAAAACATGCGCTCTGCCCCCGACTCACTAAGTGTGCCATCCTACGACTCTCTACAGACGCAAGTTTACACGATGAGAAACTCAAAGTTTTTGCCAATTCTCAATCGCTACTTTTTAAATTCAAAAACTAATGTGACAGGAGCCGCAGAAGTGGCCATTGACTCTGCTGGAAAAGTCACATCAGTCGACGTCACGCTAACCCCCAACAATTCCGCCTGCAAAGCTGAACTAACCGCTGTGGTTAAAAAAACAACCTTCAAAGTTAAAACGACAGACACAAGCGAGGAAACCGGCTCATCCATCGAAGGAGAATCTGTCATCATTCAATTGCCAATTATTTATTCGGTCAAATAAAACCTCGTCAAAAATAAAATGACATATGAATGATCCATTTGGCCCTCATCTTTTTAAACACAAAACATTACTCTCGGCCATCCGGGCAAAAACCTCCGTACCCTGCAAAACCGCCACCGTGCTTCCAATTACACCTTCAATTTTCGCTCACGTTCTGGATTTTTTTGATTCATCGTCTTTGATTCTTGATAAATCAAAAGTCTCAAAATTATTTACGTACACAAACGTGTACGATTTTTTCGCTATCCTCTATTTTTCAAGAAACTTTATGAATAGAGGACGCGACAAGAATGCACACAGAACAAGGAGTTTTTATGTCGTTCCCCCTTCATGCTTCAGTTTCAAATAACGTTCCTTCTCAATTAATGGAAAAAGGAGAACATCAATCGCCCGAAACCACCACCTTGGGACTTTATGGAGAACTGCTCAGTGGTAATCTGGGTGATCATTTTATTGAAAGGGCTATGGAACAGACTTTAAAAAATGGTTTGGTCGCCATTACGGCTCCGGCCTGGGTGCCGCTAATGGCACTTGGTTCTGGTTGTAGCGCTAAATGGGTAGATATTGATGACGATGGCGATGGGCTTTCAGTTGGTAGAGGTGACTGTAATGACAATCCAGATGCAGGAGGCGCTGCAATCTACCCAGGAGCCACAGAAGATTGGTATGATGGTGTTGATCAAAACTGTGATGGCGCTAACGATTATGACCAGGATGGAGATGGATTCACATCAAGTGATTATACTGATGAGGGTGACGCCACAGATTGTAACGATTTAGATGCCAGCATCAATCCTAATGCCAACGATGATGAATGCGATGGTTTGGATAATGACTGCGATGGTATCGCTGATGATGGCTCAACTTTTACTGCCTCCTATTATGATGCTGATCTCGACGGTTATGGCGACCCAAATACAGCCGACTTAAGCTGTAGCACAATACCCTCTGGCTATGTTGCCAATGCCGGCGACTGTAATGACGCCGATGCTGCCATCAATGCCTCTGCTGAAGAAATTTGTAATGAAATCGATGATGATTGCGATGGTGCAACGGATGAGGACCTGGAAATAACGGTTTCTTACGCCGATGCCGATAGTGATGGTTTTGGTGACCCAAATACAGCCGACTTAAGCTGTGATGGCACGATTCCCAGCGGTTATGTCCTGGATAATACGGATTGTGACGACGGCAACGTAAGCAGGAATCCCGACGTTGCAGAAATTTGTGACGCAGCCAACACTGATGAAGACTGTGATGGCCTCATTAATGATGATGATCCCAACGTTGGGAATCAATCAAGATGGTATGCCGATACTGATTCTGATGGCTATGGAGATTTCGCTTCAAGCGATGCTGCCTGTGCAATGCCAACTGGCTATGTCGCTGATGCCAGTGATTGTGATGATGGATCCGCCCTGATTTTTCCTGGCGCCGTAGAATTTTGCAACAGTGTTGACGATGACTGTAACAGCGTTATCGATAACGACTCGGTTGACAGCATCCCCTTTAATCGCGACGCCGATGGCGATGGCTATGGAGACCCTACCCTGAGTGACTTATTCTGTGACGGTGCAGAGCCTTCTGGTTACGTGAATAATACAACCGACTGCGACGATACAGTGGCTACGGTAAGTCCCGCAGGCACAGAAATTTGTGATGACGTTAATGCCGATGAAGACTGTGATGGGGTCTCTGATAATGACGATTCTTCAAGTACAGGACTAACCAATTACTATGCTGATGTCGATACCGATGGCTATGGTGCCGGAAGCGTAACTGGATTTTGTGATCCTGTTAGCGGCTTTACAACGACCAACACAGACTGTGACGATACTTCAGCTGCTATAAATCCCTCTGCTAGTGAAGTTTGTGATTCGTCCAATGCAGATGAAGATTGCGATGGAGTGGCTAATGACGATGATCCTTCCGTAACAGGGACCACTCCCTGGTACCAGGACAGTGATCGCGATGCTTGGGGAAGCCAAAGTATTTCCTTAGACAGCTGTGCACAACCCAGTGGCTACGTCAGTGACAACCATGACTGTGCTGATACCGTCACCACCATTAATCCAGGCGCAACTGAAATTTGTGACGGAATTGACAATAACTGCAACTCCGCAACGGATGACGCTGACACGAGCATAGATACCTCGACTCAGCTTCTTTGGTATGCCGATGCAGACAGCGACAGTTATGGCGATCCGTCCAGCGCAACCCTTGCCTGCACAGAACCTGCCAATTATGTTAGTGATTCTTCAGATTGCGATGATGCGGACGACACAACTAATCCTGCAGCGATAGATGACTGCCTGGACTCGGATGACAGTAATTGTGATGGCGCCGAAATTCCCTGTGAAGGCAGTCTAATGCCTGATGCCAGTGGCACAGCCAGTGCGGCTTATCGCGGCGGGTATGCCGGAGATTACGTCGGTTATGCTCTTGCCAACTTAGGAAGCAACCAACTCGCTATCGCCGCCAAATATTATGACGATGGAGGTCTGGATGTGGGAGGTGTTTATGTCATTGATTCAAATCAAACTGGAGAAATAGCTTTAGGGAGTGGCAGCGCAAGCGAGCGTCTCTATTATGGCATAGACAATTATGATTACGCTGGTTCATCTGTTGCGGCTGGAGATGTAAGTGGAGATGCAACTTCGGATCTTATTGTTACAGCCGTCGGTGTTGATGACGCCGCCACCTCCGCTGGAGCCGCTTATTATGTTCCCGGCCCCTTCACCACAGATGCCTCTTCTCTATCAACGGCTAGCTCTGCAACCATTCTGGGCGTCGCAGCCAGTGACAACTTTGGTTATTCTGCCGCCGTTGGCGACACCGATGCAGATGGCCTAGCTGAAGTTGCCATAGGCGCTATTGGTTGGGATCTCAGCTCTGCTTCTCGAGGCCAAGGTGCCATTTATGTTTTCAGCGGCGCCAGTTTTCCCTCCGGAACCGTGTCAGCCTCTACTTATACATCCCGCCTAACGGGAGTAACAGCCAGTGATGGTTCCGGTAATGCCCTCGCTTTCTGTGATATCAATGGAGATGGGCAAGACGATTTACTTATCGGTTCCAGCAATGCTGGATCCAGCGATGCAGGTTCCATCACTCTTGCTTATTCCCCTCTGGTGACAGGCTCAGTGAGCCTGTCAACGTCTGGAGGTTTTACAGGAGCCAATAACTTTGACAATGTGGGAAGCTCTCTTGCTTGTGCAGGAAATTCTTCCGGTAGCGGATACAATGATATCATCATCGGCGCTCCAGGCGTAGATAACGGCTCACTCTCAAATTCGGGGGCCGCGTATCTTGTTCCGGGTAGTCCCGCTGAGTATCTCTCATCGACCACTCTAAGCTCGGGCTACGCCATGTTCTTAGGCAATGGTGACAGCTGGGCGACGGGCACTTCCGTATCCGGTGCGGGAGACGTTAACGGGGATGGTTTTGACGATTTCCTCATTGGATCTACCGGCGCTAATTCATCCAAGGGATTAGCTTACCTCATCTATGGAGGCAGCTTTAGCTCCAGCACCTCTTCTACGACTGAGCTTGAGTATGGCACTTTCCATGGGGAGGCTATTGGAGACACAGCTGGCTCATCAGTCAGTGGCTTAGGTGACGTTGATAGCGACACTTATTTCGACTTTGCCATAGGGGCTTCTTTAAACGATGAAGGTGGGGCCTCGGCAGGATCCATCTCGGTTTTTTTGGGTAACTCTTACTAATTCTAACTGAAGGAATTTATGAAAAAAATAACTCTTGTCCTATTTGTGATTTTCCTGTTTTTTGGAAACCTCTCAACTGTTCAGGCAGCAGACATTGACGGAGATAATTATGAGGCGGCTCTCGGAGGGGATGCCGGAGGGGATGACTGTGACGATAGTGATTCAGCCATCAATCCCGATGCCACAGAAATCTGTGATGGCGTAGACAATGACTGTGATGGTGAAATCGATGATGACGATGCTGGCATTACTGGGCAATCAACATTTTATCTTGACGCCGACGGTGACGGCTATGGGGATAGTGGCACAAGCGCCATGTCATGTAACCAACTTTCTGCTGATAGTGTTTCCAACGATACCGATTGTGATGATCATGATTCCACCATTCACCCCAGTTCCGTAGAGGTTTGTGACGGAGCCGATAACGATTGTGATGGTGAAATTGATGATGACGATGCTGGCATTACTGGGCAATCAACCTGGTATACCGATTCTGATGGTGATACATACGGCGATTCTACAGCAAGCATCACCGCATGTAACCAACCCAGTGGCTATGTAGCAGATGCCACAGATTGTGATGATATGGAGTCAAGCAATTATCCAGGTGCATCTGAAACCTGTGACGATACGATTGACCAGGACTGTGATGGATCCGATGATTTTTCTACGGCTAGCTGGTATGAGGACGTCGATGGTGATGGCTTTGGTAGTGCAACATCGAGCGGGCTGATTCAGTGTGAAGAACCTGCCGGGTATGTTTCCAATGCCACTGATTGCGACGATAGTGCGGCAACAGGTTTTGGCATAAACCCGAATGGCACCGAAATCTGTGACGATACGATTGACCAAAACTGTGATGGAAGTGATTCAGTTTGCCCGCAAGCCCCAGAAACAGCGGAAACAGATTGCAATGACTTGTCCGACGATGATGCAGATGGTGACACCGATTGCGATGACTCCGACTGTATCAATGATGAGGCTTGCATCGAAGAGACTTTTTCAGAATTAGAAGCCAGCAACGCCGAAATCAATTTTACCGCTCTAGAAATAGGCTCCCCTATCTCCCTTACGTCCCCAGACCCCCGTGTGGCTGCGTTGATGACGACAGCATACCTCTTGCCAGATAGCTGTTCCTGCACTTGGAGCCTGGACAATTCCGCCCTGGGAGACTTCACCGATCACACGAGTTGCGACACAAGCCTAAGTCTAACGGCGACAGGCAGTGGCACGATCACGGTCACGGCAAATTGTGGTGCAGACGGATCCCAAACTTACCTCCAGTCCTTTACGGCAATTGCTGCAACCGCAACAGCCTCAGGTGGAGCAACCACAACAAGTTCGGGCTGTGCACTGAACACTTCGGGCTCACATAATAATTTTAGAGGTTTAGACCTTATTGTGTTGATACTAACGTTTGGCTTTGCCTTAAAGAAGAAAAGACAGCTACAATGGCAAAAGGAAATCGTATGACTATGATTCATTTTAAAAAAAATCTGGCGTTATTTTTTCCCATATTCCTGATCTTCATCCTGGTTGCCTGTAACACAACTTCAAGCTCATCAGTTGAAGATCTCACACTGCAAGGCTCACTCAGCACAAGCGATAGCGGGGGTGCTCGTTTGGTCTTACTTGAAACCAGCCAGAACGAAGTCACAGTCGTCACCATCCAAGCGGACAATACTTTTTCCGAAGATTTTTCGGCTGGCACTTATGCCATTGCTTTAGTCGATGAAGACAACGCCGTTATTGCCATGCTCGAACAAAATGGTGCCACCATCTTTGATTTATCAGCAAACACCAATCTGGGCAGTTTATCGATTGATACAGAAACTATCACCATGAGCACTGACAGCAGCTTGACACAAGCAGCCAGCTTAAGTTTGCTGCAAGTTGCATCAAGTGAAGTAACAGATTTTTCCTCATCAGATTTAAATGCGCTGGACACAGTGGGTGACAACGATAATGGTCTCGATCTGGCTGCTTTGACCCTCACAGGCGACGTCGATGGTGATTTGATTCCTGATTTTTTGGATAACGATAATAATGAAAATGGCGTCTTTGATAAAAACGAAGGGTTCTCCCCCTGTGCCATCAAAATTGAGCCTGCTGCTGGTTTCAGTGATGGCTTAGCAGATTTACAGCTTGTCGAATGTAAAGTTTTTGATAACCTCAAACTGGAAGCCACAGAATTGCAAATCAGTGATGGAGATGTCCGCCCTTTTAGTTTGAGCCATGTCATTACCATGCACATCAGCGTGCCAACAAGCCTGACCAGTCTGATTGCCTCTGTTGAAGCTATTAGTTTTCCGGCCTATGTCGATGGCACGATCGCTCTAGATGCCAGTGGTTTTATCTATGCTAATACGTCCACCATGACCACGTATCCCACAGTCAGCAGCAACTGGCTTGATTACGATTCTGACAGCAATGGCACTGGCTATAATTTGCCTTTGGCAAGTGACAGCAGTGGAGACGTTTTTTCACTATGGGTCAATGTCGTCAATGATCCCCTTCCAGCACTGTATCAATTTAAAATCACCTTGATTAACGGCACAGTCGCTCTGATCACCGCAAAATTAAATTTTGTCTTCAACACGCCGCCACGAGTGACAGAAATTACGGACGGTTTGGCGACCCAAGCCTACACCGGGAATGTCAACGAAGGCGATTTGGGCACCTTATCCAATCCCTTTGTGCTCGATGCGGCTGCCACAACGTTGACCCTGACAGCCGATCGCCCTCTGATGCAAAACGGTGGTCTTGAAATTTGCAGAATGAATCACAATGCGCATATTTTTTACTACGATGCTGCTGGGAATGCGATTTCAGAGGCTGCCCTACAAACCCCTCAAGAAACCGATACTGGCCTTTGCGACCCTGCTACAGATTTGGTCCATGACATCGACGTTGCCACGTATCTGCCAGTCGTTTCCTCAGATGGCACACCTATCGCTCTGTATAAAATCGATTTCACGTCAGTTGGCGAAAATGGCGATAATTCTTCAGAGGCCTTTTACTTCAGCTTTTAGCACTCTTTCTGGAAATCTTTAACGAGTCTCAAAACTATGCAATTCGCCAGACTCGTCTTCCCACAAAATTTTTAGTACACAGTCGTGTACGTTTTTTTTACATTTTAAGAAATTTAACGAAACTACCAAACAATAAAGTGCGATAACAAGACCATGCGTACACAAACTTTATTAAATAATACTATGCAGTCAAAATTAAAAACAGTTTCTTATTTTTTCTTTGCCATCTTTGTAGCCATTTTTTGTGGCCCCATGCAGCTGGCACAAGCCAACACGATTGTCGTGAATAGTTCATTAGATGTGATGGACGGAGGTGATGGCAACTGCACTCTCCGCGAGGCTATTTACAACGCCAACAATGACAGCACAACATATGGAGATTGCTCCTCTGGCAGTGGGGATGACACAATCACTTTTGACTCTTCTGTGACAGATCCTATCTGTCTGTCCTTAGCAGGCACCGACAACACGGGCCTTTTAGGTGACCTTGACATCAGCAATAACCTGACCATCACGGGCGATGCCACCAATGGCACGGTAATTGACGGCGGCGACACGACCGCTGGTGGCACAACAACTTGCACGACCAGCTTAGGAGACAGAATTTTTGAAGTGTCAGCAAGCGGTAAAACCGTTACATTTGAGAATCTAACAATCAAGAATGGAAATACTGCTGCTTCATCTGGCGGCGGAATTTACGCTCGAACTTCATCGATTGTTACTTTCACCAATTCCACGCTATCCGGAAATTCAGCCGATTTTTATGGTGGGGGAATTAGCGCGGTCTCATCGACGATCACTTTGAACAATTCAACCGTTTCCGGAAACACAGCCTCTTCATATGGTGGTGGACTGGATGTGACTGGATCCACCATCAACTTGACCAATTCAACTGTCTCCGACAACACAGCCTCTTCATATGGTGGTGGAATTTCTGCCAGGGCAACCACCTCAATCAATTCAACCAATTCAACTGTCTCCGGCAACACGGGCACTTATGGCGGCGGCATTTATCTTTCTGCATCCACTGTCACTTTAAATAATTCCACTGTCGCCGAGAACACGACTTCTAATAATGGAGGTGGCATTTATTCATCTTCTGCCAGCACCATTTCTGCAAAAAGCAGCATTTTGGCTAATAACACGGCGGCCTCCCGAGGAGGTGATTGCTATGGAACTGTGAATTCTTACGGTTATAATTTAATCGAAAATACAACAAATTGTGCCTTATCTTACACAACTTCGGGCGCTGACGCCACCACAGATCTGACCGGACAAGATCCCTTATTATCTAGTCTTGCCGATAATGGTGGCCCTACCAACACGCAGGCACTTTCAGTTGACAGCACAGCCATCGATGCAGGCTCTTGCACAGCCATTGATGCCAGCTTGATTACCACAGATCAACGCGGAGAGGCTCGGGATAGTTTATGTGATATTGGGGCTTATGAATGCACCACCATTTGGTACAATGACAGCGATGGCGATGGTTATGGCGATGCGGCCACCAGCATCACCGCGTGCGCCCAACCCAGTGGCTATGTAACCAATGCCACAGATTGCGACGATACAGATTCAGCAAATTATCCTGGAGCCGTAGAGGTTTGTGGCGATGGTATCGACAACGATTGTAATGGTAATTCTGATGAAGGTTCTGCTTGGTATGCCGATACCGATCAAGATGGTTATGGCGATGCGGCCACCAGCATCACCGCGTGCGCCCAACCTGATTCCTATGTAGCAGAGGCTACAGATTGCGATGATACTGACGCGGAAAGTCACCCCGGACAATATGATGAATGCACGACTGAAGCCGATGAAGACTGCGATGGCGCCAATGATTCTTGTGAGGGCAATGAAGGCGCCCTCTGCACTGATGGCATTGACAATGACGCCGATGGCCTGACCGATTGTGAAGATGAAGAATGTGGTGGTCTTAACACTGCCTGCATGGATTCTGATAGTGATGGAGTTATGGATGAGAACGACGCCTTCCCCAATGACGCGACTGAATCCAACGATACCGATGGCGATGGAATAGGCGACAATGCTGATTGTGATGATTCCAATGCTGCAAATTATCCTGGAGCCACAGAAATTTGTGGCGATGGCATCGACCAAAATTGCGATGAATTGGATCCTGTCTGTGCCAGTGAAGTCAATCTCGATGATGACGGCGACGGAATCCCTGATACGACAGACAATTGTCCACTGCTCGCCAATGCGGATCAACTCAATACCGATTCTGATACGGATGGTGATGTTTGTGATAGCGATGACGATGGTGACGGTGTGGCCGATGCCGCTGATGCTTTCCCTTTAAACGCCTCTGAATTCAATGATGCTGACGGCGATGGGACTGGCGACAATGCTGATTTTGATGATGGTAATAGCATAAACGATGCCGATGAAGTCAACAATAGTGGTGATGAACAAGGCACTCCAACTACGGGTGACACACCTGTTATTCCTGTTATTGGCGATGCAGACACTGACAGCAGCGGAGGTTGCTCGTTGTTCATTCAACACAAATCCAATGCCTCTCCCCTCACAACTTTAATGGGACTTCTGCCTTTTGGATTTTTTCTGCTGCTAAGACGGAAAACAACTTAGGGGAATTTATGCCCGCCACTTTTATAGATCATTCTATTTTAACAAACATGGTGGCTCAAATACACCACACAACTGATGATGTTGGGTCAGAGGCATTTCAGAACGCGCTTGAGGGCTGGCAGCAAGCACAAAACACAATGTCGGAAGTGGCCAAAGCCTTAGTGACCCATCAAGGACAGCTTGTCGAAACTTACAGAGATACCTTTTCAGAAATAGCATTGCTTCTAACGCTAGGAAGTCATTTAAAAAGTAGCATCAATACTGTCACAAAAAGTGACACATCGGCAACACAGCGACTCAATTCCATTTTATCCCATAATACCTCACAACAACTACGGCTTGGCTATGGAAAACAAAAACCCTTCCCTTTTATCCGCTTGGAAAATCAGACATTGTTGGGCCAAAAAAGTGACCCTATCGCTACTTCGCGAACAACAACGTTTAGCCTAAATATCGACAGTGGCAGTATTGGCGTGAGCCACGTACAGGCTTTCCAAAATCCTTTTGTCCGTCACGAACTCACCGCAGAATACCTGCCAAACGCGATGCAAAATACCTGGGAATTAGCGGCTGTCAGAGCCGTCATCCACGGCGGGTATGAAGTCATGCAAACCTTTGCGGATAATTTGTTTCGCTCTTTTGGTGAAGAACCTTCCCCCATCGCTCAGAGTCATCATGTCTTGTTTGACAAACAACGAGAAACACTTTTGTCTGGACTCAATCTGCTTCTTTCAGGTGATAGCAAAGGTGACATTCGTATGGAACCGGAATTTCGATTATTGGAAAATGAAGAAGCCGTTTTCTATGCCCGCACAGCAAAAACAACAAACGTACCAACTCCAATCCCTGTTTTATTCAATCCCACCAAGTCTCTACGAAGCCTCGACACTGATGCCATTTATGCAAGCGACCTTCATGCAGCTTTAGCACCCATTCCTCGGCATGTTGGAGAAAGCATGGCTAGAGTTCCAACTGCCCAAGCCTCTTTTTGGAATTTTAGGAAACCGAATGTATTTGCAGGAGCTGCAAACTCTTACCATGAGCATGCCCAGCTCCTTCATTTTGAATATGCTGCAAGAAACCCCAGCGCCTTACAGCGAGTTCATCATCAGTTAAATCGCACAATGGGGCTTGTTCCTGTAATCCAAAATGGGAAACGATAGAGATAATGAATTGGAGATAATAATGGAACACTTTCTCAAATTTAGACTATTCATTTGGTTTGGCCTAATCGTCTTCTTAATCGCCTGCGAAACATCAACAGAAACAGCCACCTCTGGTTCAGACCCAGAAAGCTGTCTAACCGATTCAGGAATAACTGAGGATGCTATCACCTTTGGTGGTTGTGCTTTACCTGAGGCTGACTTGTCCCTTGTTTATGGAATTCCATCAGGTACAGGTGTGATCACCTATTGGTCAATAACTGTTCTGAATCATGACACATATGGTTGGATCATTGGAGACAATGGAACAACTTATTACGAACTTGCTGGTGATGATGTCGATCAATTGTTATTTCTGACCAGCAACGATGCCTTTGCTGATTTTTTACAAAATTGTTCGGAGGAAGAAGAAACCCTGACACTTGAAGAAGCCTCCTATAAATATGTCGTAGCTTCAGAAATATTCAGCGTGCCAGAGGCCTTCTTATACGACTCGCTTTACTGTACGGAAAGTGCGCAAGACGAAGCCTTAAAAGCTTTCCTGCTTGAAAAAGCAGAAGAATCCATTCCCGGTTTTTCGGCTGAATAAGCACTTTGAAAGAATTCCATTCGGTTATCACACCCGTAATCTACATCCTTGCCTTTTTAGAGGGTCATTGCTAATCCGACACCCTTCATAAATATTGGCGCTATCATCCTTTCCCAATCTCAGATAAACGCCGCAAAAAAGGAACATTTATGCCTCAATCCGGACTTAAAATTCAAGCAGCACAAGGGAAACTTGGCATTCTTATTGTAGGACTTGGCGCAGTTTCTACAACATTTATTGCTGGCGTTGAAGCCGCAAAGAAAAATGTTCGCAAGCCTATTGGCTCATTTACCCAGCTTGGCCACATTCGTCTTGGCAAACGAACAGACAACAGAAATCCAATGCTCAAAGACTTTATTCCGTTGGCCGATCTAAACGATCTGGTTTATGGGGCCTGGGATTTATTTCCCGACAATGGTTTTGAAGCGGCTCAAAAAGCTGGCGTCATTCCTATGGATTTACTTATTCAGATTAAAGACGATCTGACGGCCATTCAACCAATGCCTGCTGTCTATGACGAAGCCTATTGTCGTCGTCTCAAAGCGACACACTTCAAAAAGGAAACCTCAAAACTGGCACTAGCAGAAGCTGTCATGAAGGATATTGCCGATTTCAAAGCCAAGAATGGCGTCTCGCGCATGACCATGATCTGGTGCGGCTCAACAGAAGCCTACAATGCCCAGACCGATGTCCATAATTCATTGGCTGCCTTTGAAGCCGGGCTTAAGAAAAATGATCCCGCTATCAGCCCAAGTATGATTTATTCCTATGCCGCTCTCAAGAGTGGCGTCGGTTATGCCAATGGAGCCCCTAACTTAACCTGTGATTGCCCCGCTCTTTTGGAACTCGCGCAAACAACGGGGATGCCCCTGTCTGGCAAAGATTTTAAAACCGGCCAAACCCTCATGAAGACCATCGTTGCGCCTGGGATTGCGGCTCGTTACATCGGCATGAATGGCTGGTTTTCGACCAATATTTTGGGTAACCGTGACGGTGAAGTCCTCGACGAGCCCGCGAATTTCAAAACCAAGGAAGAATCCAAACTTTCAGTTCTTCACGACATTTTGAACCCTGAACTCTACCCTGATCTTTACGGCAATCTCTACCACAAAGTCCGTATCGAATATTACCCTCCCCGCCGTGACAACAAAGAAGGCTGGGATAATATCGATTTGATCGGCTGGTTGGGAATGCCCATGCAGCTTAAAATTAATTTCCTGTGTCGCGACTCTATCTTGGCTGCCCCACTGGTTTTAGATTTGGTGCTGTTCATGGACTTGGCCCAGCGCTCCGGCATGAAAGGCATCCAGGAATGGTTATCTTTCTATTACAAAGCCCCAATGGTCAAAGAAGGGCTGACACCTCAGCACAATCTGTTCACTCAAGAAATGAAGCTGCAAAATACCTTGCGCTACATGATGGGCGAAGACCAGATTACCCATTTGGGAATTGAGTATTATCAGGATTGAGAACGCGTTATAGGCGTAAACCAAAATAGGCATCGACATAGCCATTTTTCACGCGCCACCCAGCATCAACTCAGCTTCACGCAAGCGTTTGATCTCATCGCGAAGACGTGCTGCCTTTTCGTATTCCATCAACTTGGCGCAGGCATCCATTTCTTTGCGGAGTTTATGAATTAATTTGGGAATATCTTTGACAGCCACGTTGGCTGGCAAAGCTAATTCTTTGTCGACATCGACATAATCAGCTTCCGACACTTTATAGAGCGCATCAGGAATACCTTTGATGATAGTTCTGGGGATAATGCCATGCTCCAGGTTATGCGTTTCTTGTTTGGTTCTGCGGCGAGAGGTTTCGTCTATCGCTTGCTTGAGTGACTGAGTCATTTTGTCTGCATAGGCAATCACACGCCCATTTGAATTGCGCGCGGCGCGGCCAAACGTCTGAATGAGCGAACGCGTGCTACGCAAAAAACCTTCTTTGTCAGCATCCATCACAGCCACTAAAGACACTTCTGGTAAATCTAGACCTTCACGCAAAAGATTGATGCCAATCAACACATCAAACACGCCCTGACGCAGTTCACGTAAAATCTGATGGCGCTCCAGTGTCACAATATCCGAGTGCAGGTAACGTGCCCGAATGCCCGCCTCACTCATAAATTTGGATAAGTTCTCAGCCATGCGCTTCGTGAGTGTCGTGACAAGAACTCGCTCTTTACGCTCAATAATCACGCGTATTTCTTTGAGTAGATCATCGACCTGCGTGCGAGCGGGGCGCACCTCGATGATGGGATCGAGCAAACCCGTAGGACGAATGACTTGCTCGATGACGACGCCTTCGGATTTGGTCAATTCATACTCCCCAGGCGTAGCAGAAACATAGACCACTTGATCACTAATTGATTCGTATTCGGCAAACATGAGCGGACGGTTATCCAGCGCACTCGGCAGACGAAAGCCGTATTCAACAAGCGTTGATTTACGATTGCGATCACCCGCATACATCGCACCAATTTGAGAAATTGTGATGTGCGACTCATCAATAAAAAGCAGAAAGTCTTTGGGAAAATAGGAAAATAAAGTCGGGGGCGCCTCCCCGGGCTTGCGACCATCAAAGTAGCGCGAATAATTCTCGATACCTTTGCAAAAACCGGTTTCTTCGATCATCTCCAAATCGTATCGCGTGCGTTGCTCGATACGGTGTTTCTCGATGACCTTGCCCTGCCCTTCATATTTTTTAAGGCAAACCTCCAAATCGGCTTCTATCGCTTTGAGTGCCTGTTCACGCACCTCTGGCGGCGCCACATAGTGAGACGCTGGATAAATGGCTATGCGATCCAATTTTTCCAGCACGTTCCCTTTGAGTGCATCAATCCGATAAACAGCATCGACTTCATCGTCAAAAAATTCCAGCCGCACCGCCCATTCGTCTTCGTAGGCGGGAAAAATATCGACCACGTCCCCGCGCACCCGAAACGTCCCACGATAAAAATCCATGTCGTTGCGTTCGTATTGAATCTCGATGAGTTTTTTAACAATGTCCCCGCGTGTGACATTCATGCCCTTTTTAATATCGATGAGCATGCCATTGTAAGCTTCGGGCGAACCCAAACCGTAAATACAAGAAACACTCGCTACAATAATAACATCTTTACGTTCCAAAAGCGCATGCGTGGCTGCATGGCGAAGTTTATCGATTTCTTCATTAATGGAAGAATCTTTTTCGATAAACATATCCGTGCGCGGCACATAAGCTTCGGGCTGATAATAATCGTAATAACTGACAAAATATTCGACAGCATTATCAGGAAAGAAGCTTTTAAACTCCAAATACAATTGCCCAGCCAATGTTTTATTCGGTGCTAAAATTAAAGCCGGCTTTTTCAGCGCCGCAATCGTATGCGCCATCGTGAACGTCTTGCCGGAACCTGTCACACCAAGCAATGTTTGATGCTTAACCCCGCGGCGAGCATTATCGACCAATTGCTCAATTGCCGCTGGCTGATCGCCTGTGGGTTGATACTCAGATTTGAGATTGAAGAGACTCATGAAATTTTAAGTCTGATCTCCCCTCCTTTGTGAGGAGGGGTTGGGGGAGAGAAAACTCACGCCGTCCTTGCCCGCCGTGAAGGTCGGCAAACTATTGCTATTTTAAAACCCAAGGCATCCAAAATGGCTTTAATATTAACCAACAGAGGGTTCCCTTCTTTGGACAGCATTTTGTATAGGTTGACCCGATTAATCCGGGTCTTCTTTGCCAGCTCGCCCATCGCAATTCCGTGCGCTCCGGCAATGTTTCTCACAGCAATCAGAAAAGCTTGTTCATTATTTTCTTCCAAAGCCGCATTTAAGTATTCTGCAGCAAATTCTACGTCTTTTAATTCCTCAAACAGATAATCCGAATAAAAGTTTTTTGATTTAGATTTGGTTTTAGTTTTCATGATAAGCCTCAAGGCAAAGTGCCGCATTCTTAATGTCTTTTCTCTGCGTTCCCTTATCGCCACCGACAATTAGCAACAATACTTTCTTGCCAATCTGAGAATAATACACACGGTATCCTGGACCATAATCAATCTTGAGTTCATAAAGCCCTCTGCCAAGAGATTTACAATTGCCAAAATTGCCAGAACTCAAGTTATCAATTTTTGTCGTGATCTTGGCTTTGGCCGCATTATCCAATTTTCTCATCCACCCAATCAAAGGGGCTTTACCGTTCTCAGCAATATAGTACTCCAACTCATAAATCTGTGTTTCTTGAACTTTCATAGTGTAATCTATAGGCTACAAGTCGGCAAGCCGAATTTTATACAAACTCATCCTCTCACCCACACGCCTCATACAATTTGGCGTATCTCTCAGCCATCATCGAAAATTGGAAATTTGTCTCATAGGCCGCTCTGGCGCCAGCGGCCAGTCTCACGCACAAGGCTGGGTCTTCGATGAGACGGCGAATCGTTGTGGCTA
>Ga0209824_10000587_pt1 | contig 22340 bp, 20 predicted proteins | sample VDWuncwatermetaG_FD_184124 | JGI IMG/M metagenome (GOLD analysis project Ga0209824, IMG submission 184124) | Wastewater microbial communities from Netherlands to study Microbial Dark Matter (Phase II) - VDW unchlorinated drinking water (SPAdes)... ...
CTCTTCTGTAAGAAAGTCGGCACGGTCAATCTGAAGGTTTTTGAGCTTGCCAAGAATGTCTTTTATCCTTTCCATGTCTGCCACATCGTCAACAGGTTCAGTAAGCCGCCAGAAACTACCTTTTCTGCTACAAACAATATTGAACTCATTTGTCTTGATCTGCAAGCTATCTACGGCTTCCTTGTCAAAGGTAAATACCCATTTACTTCTCAAATCGAGGAGATTTTTATTAACCTTCGGATAGAGTGTTCCCGGTACGACGACAACCTCATCGCTCGTATCGAGTTTGATATAGACGTTATCGCCTGCGGCAAGTTTTTGGCCTACAAATACCGTATAGGCATCTTTTGGCCCGGTTATCTGTATTTTGTCTGACTTCCGCGGAATGCCGGTGAACATCGTGATAGATATCTTAGGGGCATCTAAACCATAGTCCTTGAGGTCGAATGGCTTATCTCCCTCTTTTTTAAAAGAACCCACCTTATTCATAAATTCAAACTCGGAGAGGATGCTGTTTACCTCAGAATTCTCTGCCCGGAGTTTCTGTGGTTCAACAATATGCCAGTAGTCATCTCCTGATTTCTCCAAAACTACTTTGCCGCTTTCATTGTTCACTTCGATTTTTTTGATCATCGACGACCTGAAATCAGGAATCACCTTTTTTTGCAGCCTTTCCCATTCCTCCTGGGGGAGTTGTTTCTTTTCGTAAAGAAAGACATACGAAACACCAATAGCTGCTACAATTAAAAGGATAATGGTTGTTTTAAATTTCATATCTAATTCTTTCCTCTCGCTTTTAGATCATACAGTTGAACCAATGACAAAATCAGCATTACGTGGCGTGTCCAAGTTAGCGGCGCCTTTTCCACCATACGATACTGCCAATAACAATTGGAACTATGGGAATTCCGGCAATTGAGATCCAAAAGATGAGCTTCATTTGGACTGGATTAATCGTTGCCTTGCGGAAATCAGGCGGTTTGGCAGAAATACCAAGTTGTGTTTCCTTTTTGGCTAACCAGTTAATGGAATTGCGAAATAAGTCTGCATTCCCAGGATTTTCCATATATTCGTTCGTAGCAAAATTTGCGTCTCCAAAGATTACCAGTCGCGCGCCCTGGGGTTTAGCCTTCGGGTCATTAGCCATTTCGGGATGCGATTGAGTTACAGCCTTTGGTAATTCTTTTACCTGTGCAGCCACAGCCAGGGAGACAGGACCCTGCAAATCGACGTCTATGTTATACTCAGGTTTTTTCTGCCGTAAATTTGCGACATCAGTTTCTCCCCATGACCCTTCAGGCGCATGCATGAGCACGGTAGCCTGATACGGCATCTGGTCGTTAGGGGGCGCAACATCAACAGCACATGCGCCAAAAAAGATGGTATTAAAATTTTTCAGATCATTGGTAATGCGATGATCCGCATATTCATCCTTGCCCACGTAGATTTCTGCAACGGTCTGTAAACCAAAAAGGGGCATATTGACTTTGTTATAAACAACGATATCGTCACGGACTACAATGCCATATTCCGCCAATAGCGTCTTAAATCCGGTGGGCATATTCGGACTCAAAGCAGGCTCTAGCATAAGGAAAAGTTTCCCTTTGTTCTCAAGATAATTACGTATAATGTTTAACTCTTCTGTCAAATATGCCTTGCTAGGCCCTGCAATTACTAGGACATCACAATCATCCGGAATTTTTTTAACGTTCAAAATGTCGAGTGGAGCGATGCGGCAGTTATCCCGCTTCAGCGCATTGGCAATTCCAGAGATTCCTGAACGGTCGTAATTTTCAAACTGTAGTTCGCCATGACCCGTAACGAAATAGATAGCCGTTTGCTTCTCTTGCGTAACGTTGAGAATGGCTTCAGTAAATGCCTCCTCTCCCTTAAATTTGAAGGGATACTGCTTCTCTATAACTTCGCTTTGCTGTACATGCTTGCTGTGCTCACCGCATTCAAATACCACCGTATTTAACTGAAGATCGCCAAGGTTGAGGCGTTTTGCCAATTCCTCAACCCTAGTGCGATTTCTTAACGGGTCAATGCTTTCCACTTTAATCTTATTTGAGTGGTAGGCATACTCTTTCAAGACATCCGATATCTGTTCATAAAACATTTCTCCAGGATTAAAAAGTGTGGTAATGACAACAGGCTTGTCAAGATTTTTGACTATGTTCTTGGTTTTAGGGGAAAGAGAATACTTCCCTGTGAGGGTGAGATCCAAACGCTCATAATGCCTATTGTTTAAAAATCCAACAATCGCAAAGATGCATGCGGCAAAGATAGACATTATGGCAACGTTCGTACCAACGATGGCCTTCCTCTTCGAAGCCTCTGTGGAAAACCATTTATTTCGAATAGCTACGAGGGTGCTAAATACGATAATAACGACACCTCCAATACCGATCGGTATAAAAGAGGACATCCCCCACGAGTTGAAAATCCTCGATATGCCAAAACCTGCCACAACGGCAATGATTCCTGCTAGGACAATATAACCACTAAATTGTTCAAACCAATCTTTCTTTTTACCATTCAAAGCGCTCATCTCCATCTCCTGCTTTCAACAATGCGTACAACTACAAATATGAGCAATGCGGTAAAACTAACATAGTAAACCACATCTCTTGTATCCACAATTCCTTTCGTAAAGGTGTCCCAGTGGTCATAGGTACCAATGTATCTCAGACCATTATAGAACCATCCTTCACCCCCAGAACTAGCCAATCCGATAACCAATAAAATGAGTAATGCTACAATCCCAATAACCCCTGCGACAATTTGATTTTTTGTAACGGCGGACACGAGCAGTCCGATAGACACAAAGAGGCCTCCCATTAAAATCAGTCCAATGTAACTGGCAACTATCGCGCCATAATCAGGATTACCTGTCCATGCTAAAAATATAATATAAAAAGCGGTTGGGACAACCATCACGCTATAAAGCGCCCAAGCTGCTAAAAATTTTCCAAATACTACTTCAAAATCGGTAACAGGCGCTGTCATGAGAGGCTCAATCGTCCCCGTCTTGTTTTCTTCAGCAAATAATCTCATGGTAATGACGGGGGTCAGTATCGAAAGAATAAATTGCGTATAGGCTAGACTGTACCGCAGCGTAGTCTCTTGAGTTATGCCGAGCATGATGGAAAAGAAATAACCCGAAAAGACCATAAATACTGCGATAACAACATACGCAACCGGAGATAGGAAATAAGCGTTAATTTCCCTTTGAAATATGGTACTTACACTTGTCATTTATGCTGTTACCTCCTGCTCTTGCATAGTAATCTGATGGAATATTTCTTCTAGTGTAATTGGGGCTTGTTTCATTTCTCGAATAATTCCGTTATTTTTTATAACCGTTGAAAAAATATCTTCCCGAATATCCATGCTCTTTTCTGCCTCTACGGTATAATTACCGATTTCACCCCTGTCATGCCATACGACTTTTGTTACACCGTTAATGCTGGACAGGGCATTCTTGATATTTTCGCCATTACCGCGCACTTCCAATATGACATTATTTCCACCCCTAAGCTGAGTGGCCAGATTGGCTGGCGTATCCATAGCAACTATCTTACCTTTATTAATGATAATTACCCGACCGCATATTATCTCAACCTCGGGTAAAATATGTGTAGATAGCAATATGGTGTGTTTTTCACCTAATTCTTTTATCAATTGCCTTACTTGTCGTATTTGATTGGGATCGAGTCCAATTGTTGGTTCGTCAAGGATTAAGATTTTTGGGTCGTGGACAAGGGTATCAGCCAAACCTACTCTCTGGCGATATCCTTTGGAAAGGGTGCCTACAATCTGATTTTGCACTTCTTTAATCCTGCATTTTTCAATACATTCGGCTATCTTCAATTTTCGCTCACGATAGGGTACTTTTTTCAGTTTTGCGCGAAACGAGAGATACTCTTTAACTCGCATTTCAGGATACAATGGCACATTCTCAGGCAAATATCCTATCTGTTTGCGCACATTGATCGAATCGCGGAAGACATCATAACCTGCAACCGTAGCAGTCCCAGACGTCGCAGGCATGTAACAGGTCAGGATGCGCATGGTAGTAGTTTTACCCGCCCCGTTAGGCCCCAAAAGCCCAAGGATCTCGCCTTGATTAACTTCAAACGAGATGTTATCTACCGCATATACCTCCGCATAACGTTTTGACAAATGATCAACTTTAATCATAATTTAAGAAATTCTCCCCTTGATATTTTTTTACCAAAAACTTCTTTTCAGTAAATTTCTGATCGAGTGCTGTAACAACTTCCCGCACTACAAAAAATATTTATTTAAACAACAAATTCTGAACTAAAAATTTTTGAATGCCATGCATTTTCGGCAGGTAAATTAGCTAGAATGCAGTTAACAATCAGGTTTTTGGCTAACTAAAAGCCATCCACGTATGCCTATAATCTATAATGACAACGGAGAAAAAATAAACCCCTGCCGCACAAAAATCTTATGATTTTTCAACTTTTTTAGATCCGGGAATTTGAGGCGGCAATTCCTTTCCAGCGCTCAGTTTGATCTTACCTTGCATCAATTCTAAAAAAGCGATCTGTACAGGGTCATCGGTCTTTGTCTCAACGAATAGAGGCGCTCCTTTAATAATCTGCCTTGCCCGACTTATAATCAGCGATGTAAGCCACAATGGACCGCCAACCTCCCTTGAGAGTTCATCTATATTTTTATAGTTCACATTAACACCTATGATAATACATAATGTTCCCAAAATTGGGTAAAATCCAAAAAATTTGCACCCTATTCAGAATGAGCAAACAGAACGGAAACACGTTATAATACACATAAAATCTTTTTTGTCAAGGGAAATTGAGCGGTAAAAATTCCTTGAGAAATGAGTCCTGATTATGATAATATACTTGTTTTATATCATTTAAAGAATATTTTGTCTTTATTAGTTATAGAATGGGAGAGAGTATGGCAAGGATATATGAAGATATCACCAAAACGATTGGTAATACTCCATTGGTCAGATTAAATAACGTTACCAAGAGATTAAATGCAACCGTGGTTGCGAAGATGGAATCTTTCAATCCTCTGGCCAGTGTGAAAGATCGTATTGGAATAGCGATGCTTGAAGCAGCGGAAAAAGCGGGATTAATCAAGAAGGACACCATTATCATAGAGCCCACTTCTGGCAACACCGGAATTGCATTAGCCTTTGTGGCAGCTTCAAAAGAGTATAAGTTAATTTTAACAATGCCAGACACCATGAGTATAGAACGACGGGCGCTCCTGAAGGCATTTGGCGCAGAAATAGTATTAACGCCCGGATCTGAAGGTATGAAGGGCGCAATCAATAAAGCTGAAGAACTCCTAAAAAACACCCCTAATTCGTTTATGCCGCAACAATTCAAGAACCCAGCCAATCCAGAGATACACCGCAGGACAACAGCCGAAGAAATATGGAATGATACTGATGGTAAGATTGATATCTTTGTTGGTGGGGTAGGCACAGGTGGAACGATTACTGGCGTTGGCGAGGTCATTAAGAAGCGCAAACCATCATTAAAGGTAATTGCCGTCGAACCTGCCGATTCTCCCGTACTTTCTGGCGGAAAACCAGGCCCGCACAAAATTCAGGGAATAGGCGCTGGATTTATACCTGATATTCTCAATATGAAAGTAATCGATGAGATTATTACCGTTAAAAACGAACAGGCATTTGCAGTAGCCCGACAACTGGCACGAGAGGAAGGAATTTTGGTAGGCATTTCTTCCGGAGCTGCTGCCTATGCAGCACTACAGGTAGCTGCACGACCTGAGAATAAAGGGAAGCTAATTGTGGTTGTGTTCCCCGATACAGGAGAAAGGTATTTGTCTACTGTTTTATTTCAGGAACTTTAATGTTTGAACGCATAAAAGAGGACATTAATGCCGCCTTTCAAAATGACCCGGCTGCAAGGAGCAAGCTTGAAGTAATTTTATGCTATCCAGGTGTGCATGCCTTATGGATGCATCGGGTATCCCATTATCTGTGGAAGAAAGGCTGGATAGTATTGCCCCGTTTCATCTCCCACATCAATCGGTTCTTAACAGGAATTGAAATACATCCCGCAGCTAAAATAGGGCGTGGCGTGTTTATCGATCACGGCATGGGCGTTGTTATTGGCGAAACTGCGATAATTGGGGATGGGTGTCTTCTTTACAAAGGAGTCGTCCTCGGCGGCACAACTACGGAAAGGACAAAACGACACCCAACACTTGGTAAAAAGGTTATCGTAGGTTCAAACGCCTGTATATTAGGTAACATAACCATTGGGGATTATGTGCGTATCGGTTCGGGTTCTGTAGTGGTCAACGACGTGCCACCTCATGCAACCGTGGTCGGAGTACCTGGCAGAATTATCGAACAAAAAAAGAAAGAACATGATGTAATGCTGGATCATGCGCAATTACCCGACCCTATCGCCGAGGCGCTCAAGATGGTATTAAAAGAAAATCGCAAACTTAAACAACGTATTAAAAAGCTAGAAGACAATTTAAATCTTTCAAGCGAACAGGATGACTATGTTTCTGAGGCAGAATCAGAAGTAATGACCTTGTTCATGAAAAATTACAAAGATGGAGATGGAATTTAGATTAAGTTTCTTGGTTTATTCTTAAAAGGAATAGATTTATGTCAATCAAAGGATACGTAGATTATAAACGAAGGGAATTTTGTAATGATGTAAAGTGCTCAGTGCAATTAGACCTGAACATACAAAAGGAAGGTTCTGTTGAATATGAAAAAACCAGAGATATCTGTAAAACGGATTGTAAATATACCACCTACCAATTTCATCATTGGTTGATAGGGAAAGGATACCTGATTGTCAGACCTGAAAAGACAGGGGGAAATCGTTAACATTTTGAAAAGGAGGAATAAAATACTATGAGTACGATGGATTGGGGAATGAATAACCGTTTGTCTCAACTCATTAAACCGAATGGTCGTTGTATGTTTATGCCTATAGATCATGGATACTTTCAAGGACCTACCTCAAAGCTGGAAAAGCCAGGCGAAACGATTAAACCGATTATCGATTATGCTGACGCACTTTTCTGCACCCGTGGTGTACTGCGTTCGTGCATAAATCCTCAGAATAGCAAGCCTATCATCCTCAGGGTATCCGGTGGCACCAGCATGGTGGGAAAAGACCTGGCTAACGAGGGCATTACAACTTCCATAGAAGAAGCCATTCGTCTGAATGCATCTGCTGTAGGTATGTCTGTGTTCATAGGCAGTGATTATGAACACCAAAATCTGTTAAACCTTGGAAAGCTGGTTGACGAGGGTGAAAGATATGGTATACCTGTAATGGCCGTTACGGCTGTGGGGAGGGAAATGGAAAAGCGAGACGCCCGTTACCTCGGCCTTTGCTGCCGTATTGCAGCCGAATTGGGCGCTAAAGTCGTAAAGACATACTGGTGCGAAAATTTTGACAAGGTCACAAATGGATGCCCAGTGCCGGTGGTCATGGCAGGCGGTCCAAAAACAAATTCAGACGTCGAGGTATTTGAATTTGTTCACGACGGTATGCAAAAGGGCTCCATCGGTATAAACCTTGGAAGAAACATCTGGCAGAACGAACATCCTGTAGCCATGATCAAGGCATTACGTGCAATTATCCATGAAAATGCAACAGTAAAACAGGCGACGGACGTATTTAATGCTGAGAAGAATAAAAAATCAAAATAGGTTCACGAGAACCTAATATCCTTGCGATAGGTAGAGATTCATAAAAGTTTATCAGGAAACTATTATGCGAGTGGCAATGTATTATAATAACAGGGATGTGAGAATCGAGGAGATGCAAACCCCTAAAATCGGTCCCGGGGAGTTGTTAGTAAAAGTAATGGCCAGCGGTATCTGCGGAAGTGACGTCATGGAATGGTACCGCATCAAAAAAGCGCCCCTCGTTTTAGGACATGAAATAGCTGGTGAGATCGTTGCTGTCGGCGAAGGGGTTAAACGTTTTAAGGTAGGCGACCGAGTAACGGTAGCCCACCATGTCCCTTGTAATACCTGTCATTACTGCATGAATGGCCATTATTCGGTCTGCGACACCCTGCGTACTACGAATTTCTATCCGGGCGGTTTTTCAGAATACATTCGCATCCCTCAAATCAACGCCGACCGTGGCGCCTTTGTCCTGCCGGACGAAGTCTCTTTTGAAGAGGGAACTTTTGTTGAGCCTTTGGCTTGCACCCTTCTGGGGCAGAAGAAAGCAGGATTACGCCCAGGGCAAAGCGTGCTCGTTATTGGCAGCGGTATCTCCGGACTGCTTCACATCCAGCTTGCCCGCGCACTGGGCGCAGGCAGCATATTTGCAGTTGATATCAGTGAATACCGCTTAAAAATAGCAAGACAGGCGGGGGCAGATTTTGCAATACATGCAAAAGAAGATGTGCCTGACTATTTGCGCAAAAACAACAATGGACGGTTGGCTGATATTGTGATTGTTTGTACGGGGGCGACTCCTGCCATCCAACAGGCGTTTCATACCGTGGATCGGGGGGGAACGATTCTTTTCTTTGCACCAACAGAACCGAATGTAACAACTCCTATTAATCTTTGGGATCTCTGGCGAAATTGCAACTCTGTCATTATGTCCTATGCCGGCCCTCCTGACGACACTGCAAGGTCTATTGAATTGATACGTGCAGGCAGGGTAAAGGTAAAAGAATTGATAACACACAGATTAAGTCTTACCGAGACCGCGCTGGGCTTCAAATTGGTTGCCGAGGCAAAGGAATCTATCAAGGTTATCATTGAACCTCACAACCAAAAAATTGAACGATAATTTTGGCGTAATCTTCATAGGCGAATAACTTGTAGCACGAAGGTTTATTTCCCATCATAACGATAATGTTGAGCGCGGGTCAGCGAGATGCCGTTACTCCTATCATAAAAGTTTGGATTGTCAAGCAACTTGGTGTCTCTACCAATGTCTATAGTATTGAAAAACATAAAAATAGTCCTGCTAAGATTGTTTCATAACAATAGCCGGAAAGCGGTATTTGTGTTGCTAACGTTCTTTTTAACCTCCAGCATTGCAAGAGGAGAAGAGATAGGAATAAACGAAGCTTTAGATATCTTTTATAAAAACAACTATGACATTGTAAAAAATAAATACGAAATAGATAAGGCATCTGCAGACCTTTTAGAAGCAAAACTCTGGTTAAATCCAACCATTTCATCAAATGCCACCGGGTTTGATTCTAATGGTAGCAGCATTACCAATACTGGCAATACTCAACTCGCTGTAAGGGTAGACCAGCCGATAAGAACTGGGAGAAAAAGGGAGCTTAGGGTGGCTTCGGCAAAGGAAAATCTTGAGGCTGTTAAGCTGTCTTATAAAGATTTTATTAGAAACATCCTTTCAGTATTTTACACGGTGTATTACAATCTCTGCCTTGATAAACTAAATATTGATTTTTCACGGGATGAGTTAAAGAGATTTGAAAAGACCTTAGAAATAGCTGAGAAAAGACATAACACGGGTTTTTTATCCCTTAATGATTACACAAAATTAAAACTCGCAAGAATAGAACTTGAAAATAATCTTACAAATTTTCAAACCAAATATCTGAACGACCTCGAGGATTTTAACCTCTTATTGGGAAGTAGTAAACGTCTTGAACCAGCCAAGATACTGGCACAAGAAGACTTTTGGGAATACAGCGAAGAAACCCTTTTAGAAAAAGCCTATAACAACCGCCCCGATCTTTTATCAATTCAAAAGCAAATAAAGGCATCAGAATACAGTCTTTCCCTTGCAAAAGCGAAACGAATACCAGATATAACCGTAGGGCTTGAATACGACTCGTTTGGAACAGTTTATAAACCAGGGATTGGCGGAGGTCTTAGCTTTGAGCTTCCCTTATTTAACAGAAACCAGGGTGAGATTTCGCGAAGAATTGCTGAACATAATCAGACACAGATACAAGCCGAAAAAGTAAATAAACAAATCATGACAGATGTGAGACAGGCATTAAGCAGTTACCGGGGATTTGTAAAGGTCTTTGGGTCATACAAAAGCAAGAAAAAGGAGATGGAGAATCTGTTAGAGAATAGCGAAAAGGCATTCTCTTTAGGTGGTATTACTGTCCTTGATTTGATTGACACCCGGAGGACGTATAAGGACTTTATAACGAAGTACAATCAGACACTAACCCAAGCTATGCTCAGCAAAGAACTTTTAAAGGTCTATACAGGAGAAACAAAGTGAAAAAAGAGTTTTGCTTTATGGTCCTTGTTCTCGCGCTCCTAACTGGCAATATAAGTTGTGGGAATAAGGTGGAGGCAAAAAAAGAGGAAAATGCCGAGGTGCAGACCTATAAGGTCTCTTCACAGGAAATAGAAAAGTTTATAGAGGCCACTGGCAGCATCCAGGTAGATATTGAAGGTGGTGCAAAGATAATCTCGCCGCTTGGCGGAGTTGTAAGTAAAATATTTACAAAAGTCGGGAATAGGGTAAATAAGGGAATGCACTTACTGGCGATAAGAAGCCCGGATGCGAGCGATACTTACGCAAGCTATCTCGCAAACCTTTCGCAATTGAGGCAGGCGGAGAGGATTTACAATCTAAACAAGGAGCTTTATAAGGTTGGCGCAGTTACAGCAAATGACTTTGCAGCCAGCGAAGCTGTTTATGAACAACTTAAGGCAGAAGGCGAGGGATACAAAAAGAAGCTTAGCATGTATGGTATGAATCTTACAAATGGCGGCGACAGCTTCAAAGACAGGTTGGTTTTAAAGGCGCCTCTGGACGGCATTGTGGTGGATATTCAGACCCATATGGGAGACCGGGTAGACACGTCCACTCCTTTAATGATAGTTGCAGATCCGGGTAAGATATTGGCGGTTGCCAACATCTACGATACCGATATCCCAAAAATTAAGAAGGGTAACGAAGTGACCTTTTATACAGATGTCTTTCCTGACGTAGAATTCAAAGGAATCGTTACCTATATGAGCGATATAGAAGACACTGATTCTAAAACAGTAAAGACCTATATTAAAGTGTCAAACGATAAGAATTTGTTCAAGCTAAATATGTTTTTAAAGATAAAGATTACCGATGGAAAGATCTTATGCCCCGTTGTTCCCAAGTCCGCCCTCTTGTACAAGGATGGAGAATTCTACGCATACGTTAAGGAAAACGAGGGGTACAAATTTAAGATGGTCAAACCAGTGCGGGAGGTAACGGAAAGACTCATGGCTGTCGAAGGTCTAACCGATTCAGATGAGGTCGTTCTGTCCGCTATTGATATGGAGAAGCCATGAAAAAATGGGTAGTTTTTGTTAGCGACAACAGCCTACTCTTTTTACTATTAGTTTCCTTTGCCACCCTTATCTCCCTCTTCTTCGTAAGAAAACTTAATGTTGAAGCATTTCCTGACCCTGCTCCCCCAATTGTCGAAATCGTCACCCTATATGAAGGAAAATCGGCCGAAGAGGTTGAAAAACTCATTACAGTGCCCGTAGAGGTAGCCATCGCGGGGATGAGGAACCTTGAAAGGGTAAACTCTATCTCACTTTACGGGCTTTCGGATACAAAATGCAAATTTTCTTATGAAGCTAGTTACAAAGAGGCGAAACAGGAGGTCTTGAACAGGCTTGCCAACCTCACCCTTCCCGAGGGACTCCAGCCTACCGTAATTCCAAATCCCATAGGAGAAGTCATGCGGTACACAGTAACTGGCTCTGAAAACCTTATGGAACTCAGGACATTACAGGATTGGGTAATATCAAGGCAACTGAAAACTGCTAACGGCGTCGAGGATGTGGTCAGTTTTGGGGGTTACATAAAGGCGTATGTGGTGGAAATCGCCCCTGAAAACCTTATTAAATATGACATACCCCTCTCACAGGTAATGGATTCCTTATCAAAATCAAACCTGAATGTTGGCGGAAGGGCGTTTGAGATGGGAAACCAATACTACATGGTGCGGGGAATCGGAAGAATAAAAAGTCTCAAGGATATAGAAAATACCCTGGTGGCTTATAAGAATGGGAAACCCATCCTGGTAAAGAATATAGCCAGGGTAACCATTGGAAATATTCCACAAACAGGAATCGGAGGGCTTAACAATAAAGACGAAACAGTAACAGGAACGGTGATTCTTAGGAAAGACGCAAAAGGCATCCCTTCTATAAGGTCTATCAATGAAAAGGTAAGGGAGATCAATGAAAGGGTGCTTCCAAAGGGAATAAAGGTGGTGCCCTTCTATGAAAGGTGGGAACTGATAACAACCGTTGTAAAAAAGGTAGCAGAAACCGCTCTCTCAGGTATTGCGCTGGTGGCCATTGCATTTTTTGTTTTTCTTGGGAATATTAGGGCTGCAATCATTACGACCCTCGTGATCCCAATATCACTCTTAATTACTCTTGCCTTGATGTCTATAAGAGGCGAGTCGGCCAACCTCCTTTCCATAAGCGCTATAGACTTTGGTATTCTAGCAGACATCCCACTCCTTTTAGTGGAGGATTATTTTAGAACTTCAAAAAAAGTTGGCGCCGATTTGAGGGCTATTGTAAAAGTCGCTGAGGATATAGGGAAACCGATATTATTCTCTATCCTTATCATATTACTCGCCTTTATCCCAATCTTCACCATGAAGGGGGCAGAATCCCAAATATTTTCGCCAATGGCAAGGACTTACTTCTATGCTCTCATATTAACCCTCGTTCTTACCTTTACCTATCTTATTGCAGCCAAACACCTGTTTCTGAAGGGGCAGAAGGAGAGAGAATTCAGGTTCGTTGAAATAATGAGAGAAAACTATGTAAAACTGGTCAACTTCTTCCTTAAAAAGCACCGCAAGGTACTCTTGATAACCTCTATAGTCGTCGTGACGGGGCTAATTGTGGGCTTGAGAATGCTTGGCACTCAGTTTCTTCCAAAAATGGACGAAGGAAATTTGTACATCAGAATAATATACCCGTATTCAATATCCCTGAACAAGGCGTATGAAAATACGAAAAAAGTGAGAGACCTGCTTATGAAATTTCCAGAAGTAAAGACGGTAAGTTTCAGAGTGGGAAGGCCGGAAGACGGCTCAGATCCAAGCGGTCCTTACAATTCCGAATACTGTGTGCCACTCAAACCATACCGCGAATGGAAAAGAAGAATTACAAAGGAACAACTCGAGAATATTACAAGGGAGGAATTAAGGAAGCTTTTACCTAACGTAGATATTAACATCTCCCAGTATATTCAGGACAACCTTGAAGAGGCAATGTCCGGAGTAAAAGGAGAAAACTCTATCAAGATATTTGGAGAAGACCTTCAAGAACTTGACAGGATGGCAAAAAATGTAGACGAAACAATTGAAAAGGTTCCGGGTATAAAAGACGTGGGGGTATTCCGGGAACTTGGGCAGCCAAATTTATTGATAGAGGTAGATAGGGAAAATGCGTCAACCCTTGGGCTTACTGTTCAAGATGTCTTGGATACCGTTTCTGCGGCGTTAGGTGGAAAAACCGTTAGCGAGATACTAGAAGGAGAAAAGAGATTTGCACTTTTGGCGCGTTTCCCCTCTGAATACAGAAAAGAACCTGAAAAAATTGCCAATATCCCGATAATATTACCCGACGGGGGAATTGTGGCGCTTTCAAGAGTTGCAAAAATACGATATGACACAGGCGCTACCTTTATCTTCAGGGAAAACTTCAAAAGATACATCCCCGTAAAGTTCAGCGTAACGTCAAAAAACCTTGGAGGCACTGTGGCACATGCCCAGAAAGAAGTGGCAAAGTTGGATATCCCTGAAGGTTATTACATGGTCTGGAGCGGCATGTTTAATGAAATGAAGCAGGCATTTAGGAGGTTCTACGTTATAATACCCTTGGCTATTTTCATGATTCTTACCGTACTCTTCATGTATTATAGGTCGGTTCAGAACGTGCTGATAACTATGGTAGCTCCAGCCTTTGCGGTAGTCGGTGGTTTAATCAGCCTTTTGATTACAGGTGAAAGTTTAAGTATTTCCTCAATTGTGGGTTTTATATCTACCATAGGCGTCTCTGTACTCAACGCGTCGATTATGATAAGCCACTATATCAGACTTTCGTCTGAGGGAAAGAATGGGGAGGAAGCCCTTCAGGAAACGATCAGGGACAAATTTAGGCCCGTGCTTATGAGCGGGGTTGTGGCTTCTCTCGGGCTTTTGCCAGCTTCTTTAGCGCACGGTGTTGGAAGTCAGGTTCAAAAACCCCTTGCTATTGTAGTTGTCGGAGGAATGTTAATAGGCACTACATTGCAATTACTTATTATTCCGCTACTATTAAGATTTATCTATGTTGCGCCAAAATCGATATCAAAACTTGTGATGGAGAAGGAATTCGAAGTAGATATATAAAAATTTATTCCCGGCTTGATATGCTCCACCTGTAACACAAGGAAAGACTTATTTGAATTTAACACGTATGATTGAGTATATTTATCCAACACACTAAGATCCTATGAATAAACATTGCTCAAACGATCCTGTGGATTACGTAAAGGAATACATGCAAAATGAGGAAAAAGAGATTATTGCCCTTGCGTGTAGATTAATCAATACAAAGACCGAAAATCCGCCGGGGGATGAAATTCTTGCCGTCCGTATTGTTGAGGAATTTTTTCAATTATTACAGATTCCATATAAAATTTTTGAAAAGACAAAGAACAGGTCAAACATCGTCGGATACATAGGCAAAGGGCATCCTTCTCTTCTGATTGCTTGCCATTTAGACGTCGTGCCGGCAGGCGATGATTGGAAGAAAAATCCTTTTGAGGCATGGATAGAAAATGGACGTATTTACGGCAGAGGTTCGTCAGATAATAAAGGACAAATGGCCTCCATGCTGGCCGTGGCAAGATTTCTCAAAGAGAACGAATCCAAGCTAAAGGGGCAATTTATATTGGCGGGCGTTGCCGATGAGGAACGAGGTTCTTCTTTGGGTTTAGAATATTTACTCAATGAATGCAAAGTCAGCGCAGATTATGCTATCATTCCCGACGTTGCGCATAATATGAACCTAATTGACGTCACGGAAAAGGGTGCATTATTTTTAGAAATCACCTCGCACGGCAAACAAGCTCACGGCTCAAGACCAGAGATGGGGATAAATGCAATATGGAATATGATAACCTTGCTAGAACGCATAAAACAATTAAAGTTTAAACATACCTCTCATCCGCTTCATACCCCACCCACCTTGAATCTTGGTTCAATCCACAGTGGAACGGCGCCGAATATAGTTCCCGCAGTCTGTAAAGCACAACTGGACATTCGTTATTTGCCAAAGGACTCATCAGATAATATTGTCAACGATATAAAAAATATCATCAAGGAAGTTGAAACGCAGTGTTCTCCAGCACGGTTTAACCTGAGAATTATTTCCAACCAGCCTCCAACTGCCGTTCCTATCAACAACCCGTTAGTGGAGTTTATTTCGAAACATACTTTGTCTATATTAGGAACCAAGCCGCAACCTAAGGGGATGTCAGGCGCAACGGTAACAAAGCAACTCATCAAAAAAGGTATAATTGCCGTTGGGTTCGGTCCCGGCGATGAAACCGAGGCACATGCCACAAACGAATCAATCGGTATTAAAGAACTGGTTGACTTTGCAAAAATCATGGCATTAATTACCCTTGATATCGTAGCGTAATTATTCACCCGCAAAGCACAAATGAATGCGAACAGAAACAACCGTGAAAAAATTAAATTCGTGAAAATTTCTGGAGGAAAGTAATAGTGGATATTCTAAAACAGGTGGCTGAACTAAAGGAATTTTTAGGGAAGATTTACTGCTTCATTGAGGACAATGAGGACGCATTCAAAGATGGCGTTGAGGCCGAAGAGATGAAGAACGAAACATGGAAGTGGATGCAGGAACTGGCTAAATTTTTACCTGAGGGCTAATATAAAAAGGGGTTTTACAAAAACTGAAATAGCAAATATCATTTCATTACAGGTTAATATTTAGAGGTAATAAACTCTAAATTTGAAATCCTACATTCTAAACAATATCAAATGACCGCATAAGAATTCTAAGCACTAAAGAGGATTCAAAAGAAAAAATATTATGACGCGACCGATGTTTTATGAATGCAGACCGCAAATGCCCATTAAAGCGCCAAGAGGCGCAACTCTTACTTGTAAAAATTGGGATAGCGAGGCGGCAATGCGAATGTTAATGAATAACCTTGATCCGGATGTAGCCATCCAGCCGGAAGAACTCATCGTCTACGGTGGCACTGGCCGTGCCGCAAGGAACTGGAAGGAATATCAGCGAATAGTAAATGTCTTGAAGATATTGGAAAAGGACGAAACATTGTGTATCCAGTCAGGTAAACCGGTATATGTTGCAAAGACACACGAACTATCACCGCGCATTATCATGGCTAATGCAAATCTGGTTCCTGGATGGGCCAAACAAGAGGTGTTTGATAAGTACGACGAAATGGGGCTCACCATGCACGGTCAAATGACAGCGGGAAGCTGGTTTTATATTGGAACACAAGGCAGCCTCCATGGAACGTACGAGATCTTTACAGCCCTTGCCAAAAAGGCGTTTAATTCAGAAACACTGAAAGGCAAATTTGTACTCACATCAGGCATGGGAGGCATGAGCAGCGCTCAGCCATTGGCCATAACCATGAATGAAGGCATAACCCTGTGCGTAGAAGTCAGGAGAGAACGCATAGAAAAAAAAGCCAAAGAAGGTTACTGCGATAAGATGACGGATGACCTCGACGAGGCGCTCCAATGGGTCTTAGAAGCCAAATCTAAGCAACTACCACTATCGGTAGGTTTGGTGGGAAATGCCGCCGCGATCTATCCAGAATTAGTAAAACGGGGCATCACTCCGGACGTTGTAACGGATCAGACCCCTGCTCACGATCTGATGTCTTATGTACCAATTGGCGATGTGAAGGAACTTGATAAACTGAGAGAGAAGAACAAGCGAGTCTATAAGGAAAAGGTATTGGATGCCATTATCGATCATGCAAAAGCTATCCTGACTATGCAGAGGAACGGGTCTGTATGCTTTGATTACGGTAATAATCTGAGGGCACAGGCGGAAATGGCGGGTGTGTCAATGAGGGATTCTAATGGACGCTATTGGTATCCGGGCTTTGTATCTGCATTTCTGCGTCCAATATTCTGTCAGGGAAAAGGGATGCTTCAGTGGGTGGCATTGTCGGGTGACATAGCAGATATCGCGAAGATAGACGATGCAATTATCAAAAATTTTCCTGAAGATACATCGCTTGTGAAGTGGTTAAAGCTGGTAAAAGGAAAGGTACCCCAACTGGGACTGCCGACCAGGACCTGCTGGTTGAGATACGGCAACTGTGTAAAGATGAGTTTGATAATTAATGATATGGTAAGAAAAGGTACTGTTAAAACGCCCTTAGTTATTGGCAGGAATCACTTCGACTGCGGGGCAATAGCATCTCCATCACAGGAGACCGAAGACATGAAGGATGGTAGCGATGCTATTGCCGATTGGCCGCTGATAAATTTTGCCTTGAATGCAATAAACGGCGCTAGCTGGATAAGTTTTCAACAAGGGGGAGGGACAGAAATTGGTAATTCACTTCACGCCAGCATGGCCATCGTGGCTGATGGAACAAAAGAAAAGGACGAGTGCCTCGAAAGGGTTCTGACAGTAGATCCAGGAATTGGGATTGCAAGACTTGCAGATGCTGGCTATGAAGAAGCTATCCGGGTAGCAGAACAGAAGGGCATATTGATACCAGGCTAAACATAATTTTTCAAAGTAGGGGCACGGTGCTCCGTGCCCCTACATGCCGATATCATTTGCGATAAATAGTAGCTTCTAATTTATTTTAAAATCTTTTAAGGAGGGGACTGCCATGTCCGAACTTGCCTCAAAAAAGTGTATACCGTGTAAAGGAGGAGCGCCGCCCCTCAAGGGTGGGGAGCTTCGAATCTTGCAAGGGCAAGTAGAAGGTTGGAATATAATAGAAGAACACCATCTGCTGAAGACCTTTAAATTCCCTGACTTTCGCAAGTCCTTGGATTTCGTGAATCAGGTGGGTGAGATTGCCGAGGAGCAGGGACATCATCCCGTAATCACCTTTACCTGGGGAAAGGTAGAAATTACCATTTATACCCACAAAATTAACGGGTTGACGGAAAGCGATTTTATCATGGCTGCCAAAATTGATACCGTCAATAAATAACCAATTAGTGGGCTTTAAACGGCTTGTAGCATAGCGTAAAGGCATACACATGGGTTGTGTATTTTGAGAGTATAAATTAAAGACTGAACGCGAGGGATAATATAGGAAATGGGACAGAAAGTAAAATGGCGGTTGGATGCAGGACAGATAGAGGTTGTTGATGATAGAATAGCAGAAATATTAAGAGAAAAAACTTCTACCGAAAGGCTAAAACAAGCCTTTGGTATGTGGCATTCAGCGAGGATACAATTGACATACTACCTCAAATCCTTACATCCCGAATGGGATGAAAAGCTGATACAAAAAGAGGTAGCAAGGAGACTTTCTCATGGAGCAGTATGAGCCGTTGCGACGTTTGGTTCGTTGCTTTGAATCTCTGGGAATTCAGTACATTGTGACAGGCTCTATGGCCTCAATGGCATATGGCGAACCGCGTTTCACCAATGACATAGATGTGGTAGTAGATATTAAGGAAGAACATATTGCAGGACTTAAACGTTGCTTCCCAGAAGATGAATTTTATTTGAGCGAGGATGCCGTTAGGATGGCTATTTCCGAGAATCAGCAGTTCAATATCATTCATCCAGCATCGGGATTAAAAATTGACGTAATTGTCAGAAAAAAGAATGCTTTTGACGATAGTCGTTTCCAGAGATACAAAAGGTTTAACTTTACGGAAGATACCGCAGCGAACTTTGCCTCACCGGAAGACGTGATTATTAAAAAGATGGAATTTTACAAGGAAGGTGGTTCCGAAAAACACCTCAGGGATATCACCGGTATTTTGAAGGTTTCTGGCGGAATGATCGATTATAGTTATATCGAGAAATGGGTAGAGAAATTAGTCCTTACCGAGGTGTGGGAAGCTGTGTTGAAGCGAATAAGAAAGTAAAACACCATATCTTCAAGCTTTGTCCTACAACATTTATCCTTATCTATTAGGCAACAGCTTCTCCAGTTTTCTAAAAACAAAGGAACAGCTTTTCAAACTCTCTGCAAACACGTTCCATAATTGCAGGCTAACATATTCGTTGAATTAGGCAGTAGAAGTACTTATCTCCACTCTGTTCCGACCCCTATTCTTCGCGATGTAGAGGGCGTCATCAACCCTCATCAAGAAACTGTCTACACCGTCTTTTTTGCTGAACTGTGTCACACCCAAACTTATGGTGATACGGTTCACGCCTTCAAAGGAATGCTTCTCTGTCGCTATCCTCAGCCTTTCTGCCAATGCCGTGGCATTCTCTAAATCTGTCTCCGGACTGAGTATCAGAAATTCCTCACCGCCCCATCTGCAGAAGTAATCAGTATTCCGAAGATTCCTTTTTACGATTTCAACCAGAGTTCTTAACACAGAGTCGCCAACGTTGTGTCCATAGGCGTCGTTTACCATCTTGAAGTGGTCTATATCAAACATAATAAAGGAGAGGTGCGATTTATACCTCATTGCCTTGTTTATCTCCATTCCCAACAGTTCGTCCATTTTGCGTCTGTTGAATATACCTGTCAGCGCGTCAGTAGTGGCTAATCTTGCAAGTTCATCCTGTAGTTTCTTACGCTCTGTGATATCCCGAATAATACCGGTATAAAATGTCCCTTCTTTCGTGTACCAAAAGGAAACCGTGAGTTCAATCGGAAATTCGCTACCGTCTTTCTTCAATCCGTCAACTTCAACGGGTTTTCCATAAAGCTTAGATTCGCCGGTCAAGCGCACTTTCTCTAATCCTCTTTCATGGGCGTCTCTGTACCGCTCAGGCATTAAGATAGCAAGCTCCTTACCCACAACTTCATCTTCCGCATATCCAAACATTTTCCGTGCGCCCTCATTCCACAAAATGACATTGCCGCTGGCGTCGGCAAGGATGATTGCATCGGTTGCGGTACTCACCACGGAATGGAATTTCTCTTCGCTTTTTTGCAGTACCTCCTCCATTCGTTTGTGTTCGGTAATTTCTTCAGAGATTTCCTCTGCCATAGCATTAAAACTACTGGCTAGGGTACCAATCTCATCCCTGCGAGGTATCTTTACTCTATAATCTAATTCTCCACCCGCAAACCTTTCTGTTGCATTTATTAAATCCTTGATGGGTCTTGACGTTGAGACAGCAAAGACAATTCCCAGGCAGGTAACCGCAGCAGCGCAAACTACCCCCAAAATCAATGCAATAATGCCCAACGTCTTTATCGGAGCAAATGCCTCCGCCTTGTCTATCTCTGCCAAGAGTATCCATCTATATTCGGACATATCCATTGAGGCGCCAACAATGGGTACGCCCCTATAGTCAGGATAGATACCAACCATCTCTTTACCATCCTCAATAATCCTGCGAACAGGCTCCGTATCCACCGCCTGTTTGAGGGGTGCATTATCTATGAACCTTGACACGGTGAGCATTGTTTTGTCTCTATTGACCAGGTATGTTTCTCCCGTCTCTCCCATTCCGATACGGTTGGTTGTAATTTCATCCAGAACTAAAAGGTTATAGACATTGATAATGACACCAAGATAGTCAGCGCCTTTCTTGGAAATAATCGGCGCAGAGACCAATATGCAGTTTACATCAAGTTCAGGAAAATAGCACGGTTGGGCAACATACGCCTCGCCATATTTCCTGCTTATCCCTTGTGTAAATACGTCTTGGCCAGACATGTCCTTGCCAATTAACTTCTCGTGAGAAGAAGAAACAACCTTACCGCGCTTGTCCACAATGGCTATTGACATAAGACGGGTAGATAGCCGTAGCTTATTCTCTAAGAGGTGTTTATTTAAACTCATTACTTCCTGCTGTTTCGCAGCCTTTCCACGAATGATTGCATCGAGTCTCTCTATTATAAATCCATCAGTGCTAAAATCTACGGTGCATCCTTTCATTTTCTCCATAAAAGACAGGACGTGCTGTTCCTTCGCTTCTGCAACTGACTTCATGTGATCCATAACCCTGTCCCTCAAGCCGCTCCTGGAGTAGAAATAGTACACCGTCGTGATTATGGCAATAGGCATGAGAGAGATGCAAAGCGCAAATACGAGTAATCTGCCCTTAAATGATAGGAATGATTTCATTTTAAAATACCTCTGTATTTTCACCCCATCGCATTGCTCCTTAAATAATTATAGTAGACGACATAAATTAGGCTGCCTTTGGCAGCGACTTTTTTTGATATGCAATAAATTGTCCATCACAAACAACCCCCTGAATCCCCCTTTGCTAATCTCCCTTGATCCCCCTTTAATAAAAGGGGGGCCGGGGAGATTTATTAACCTATTTTTGTCGCTCACTACCTGTTCCAAAAGGATTTTAAAGAGGTTGTTACTATGGTATGGTATGGTATGGTATGGTATGGTATGGTATGGTATGGTATGGTATGGTATGGTATGGAAATCATCCCTAAAAGCAACAAACTTGCCACTGCACGGTTTAAGTGAGAAATCGGACTGTCTATTTGTCTTCACCCGATGTCATCCTTATATGGTGAAATGGAAAAATCCCACAAAACAAGAGGAATTAAAGTAAATATTCCAGCTGTCCCTTCTTTGAAAAATGGGGCGGAGTGGGACTTCCTGCGCTAAGCTTACAGCTTTTGGAGCCGAGTAAATAACCATTTTATTCCTTCTTTGCATTCGCAGCGTGAGCGGTGTGCAACTGGGCAATTATGGGCTGCATGAGGTGCGCTGGCACGATATCGTAGTGCGAAAATTCCATGGTAAATGAACCCTGCCCGCCGGTCATAGATTTAAGTTCCGCCTCGTAATTAGCTAGAGAAGACATGGGAATGGTAGCACGTACAACCTGCAAATCACCCAAGGCATCCATCCCCTTGATGTGCCCGCGATGGCTGGAGAGATTTCCGGTAATCTCACCCATAAATTTTGCCGGAGCGGTAATCTCGATGTTGACAATAGGCTCAAGAAGGACAGGCATTGCATGATTGAAGGCGTCCTGGAACGCATGAGATGCCGCTATCTTGAAAGAAGCTTCGGAAGAATCCACATCATGATACGAGCCATAAAATAATCGCACGCTTAGATCAACAATGGGATGCCCAATTAGTATGCCCTTGTCCAAGACCTCCCGAATTCCCTTTTCAACGGCAGGAATGTATTGACGGGGG
>Ga0209824_10000593_pt1 | contig 22243 bp, 22 predicted proteins | sample VDWuncwatermetaG_FD_184124 | JGI IMG/M metagenome (GOLD analysis project Ga0209824, IMG submission 184124) | Wastewater microbial communities from Netherlands to study Microbial Dark Matter (Phase II) - VDW unchlorinated drinking water (SPAdes)... ...
GGGGAAGGATTTGTAACGGATGAGGGGGCGGGAGCCGGTTCTCCGGCCAGCGCAGATGTCGCCTCTTTCGGCTCTTGGAGAAGTGCTTTCGGGAGCGTCCTGAATGTGAGATTTTCGTAGATTGCTTCGTTTCCGAAAGCATCCCAAACAACTGTTTCAAAATTATAAAGCGTATTCGGAGTTAAGCCGGAAAGCGGATGAGTGTGGCTCGTTAAGAATGCCGCATGTCCCCCGTCGTTTTCTTCGTACCCCGTTGTTATCCCGTAATTTAATTTTCCGCCAGCAGGAATATCGGTAGTAAACACAACGACCGCACTTGATTCTCCTATCGACTGAACCGCAATATTTGAAATCGTCGGCGCGGCCGCAATCGGTTTCTGCTCATAAAGAGTGGTGAATTCAAATCCGCTTTTTTCGATGGTTTTGCCGGAAGCGTTTTGCGAGACAACATTGTAAAAATAATTGGTTCCGGGTTTTAAACCGCTAAGCTTAACTTCATGCGACGTAACCTTTACCGGAGAAAGAGCAGATGAAAGTGCATAGGTTTCCGAGACACCATACCCCACTTGCGAAGTCGCCGCTTCGTTTGTTTTCCAGATTATTGTCGCGGTTATTTCCCCCACCGAAGATGTTTCAACATGAGAAATCGCAAACACCGTGGTCGTTGGCGTAACGGGTGTTGGGGTAGCGGTGCTTTCGGCTGTTTCAGGCGTTGTCGTCGCAACTGAAGGCGTTGGGGTAGGTGTTGGCTCCGGGGTGGTTGTTACAGGCGGACCGGGTTCTGTCGAAGTTGGCTCTTCGGCTCGAGGTATTTCGGCAATGGCGTCAGTAGTAACGATTTCATCGGGCGAAACCGCCTCGTTGCCGGATTCATCCTGCACCACAACGCGGTAATGATAGGGCGTATCCGAATCAAGACCAGGGAGAGATACCGAATGTTCCGTGGCATAGTCCGAAGCAAAAGCAGAAGACGCGCCGTACTCCGCGGTTTTGCCATACTCGATTTTCCCCTGCGCCGCTTCATTGGTAACCCACGCTATCGTCGCTCCGGACGTAGTTATACTTGTTGCGGATATTTCTGAAATTTGGGGCGGCACATTGTCTATGGCAACAACCTCAAGCGCGGTTTCAAGCGTCCGATCTTTTGAATAGCTTATATTGCCACTTTCATCCTCAGCCACAATGCGATAATGATACGCGGTACCATGCGCCAAACCGGTAAGAGATACCGTATGATCCAAAACGGCCGACGTACTTTTAGGCGTCGCATGTCCGTAGTTTGTTGTTTCTCCGTATTCCACAAAGCCATACGCAAGCTCATCAGTCGTCCAGACCACCGTTGCTTCCGTTTCCAAAGCAGAAACCGCGGCAACCGAAATAAAAGCCGGCCCGGCTTTGTCTGCCGGCGGAGTTACCACTTCTTCAGCCGGAGCCGCCTGCGGTGAGCTTATCGAATCCGTATCTGTTGTAGGCGCAGGTTCGGTGGTTACCGGTGCCGTATCAGTTTTTAGGGGAGCCGTATCAAGCGTTTGAGCAAAGACAAAGGACGGTTGCGAGAGAAGAAGACCGGTGATGATGAGAAAGTTCACAATCTTCTTGCCGAGAAAAATAATTTTAGGAAATATGTTCATAAAATTTCCCAAGCACAAGACTATACAAAATTCAGGGTTCAGAGGGATTCATGATTTAAGATTTAGGATTTAGGATTTGCTCCATTCGTAAATCCTGAATCTTCATTCTTGAATCTGTTAAACGCCCTTATACTCGCTACAAAACCCGAAAAGAGCAAAGGCAAAGACGCTTGCAAGAACAATGCCAAGCACATTCAAAACAAAAATAGTAAACGCACCCTCTGCCAAACTCCTGTTCAAAGCGGCAATCTCAATGCCGGTGGCGACCAAAGGCGGCATGAGCGATACGGCAATGCCGATCCCGGTCATCGCCGCGCCGACTTTGGTGCGCATGAGGCCGTACGCGGCAATAAAACCGGAAACAAGGGCGATAACAATATCAAAAAAATAATTCGGCGAAAAAGAAATCAGAACTCGCTGGGGGCTTATGCCAAAAAATCGCGCCGCGCCGATCGATGCGCCGCCCGCAAGTACAACGGCAAGAATCATGGCAACGCAAAGCATAGCGAGCGCTCGCGCAACCAGCCGCCTATCCCCCACCGCCAAGCCCATGCTTAACAGTAATAAAGGAGATGCGAGCGGTGCCACAATCATGCTCGCAATAAGCACGGGAATGCTGTCAAGAAAAATTCCGCAGACCGCGAGAAGGATTGCCCCGATAACAAGCAGATAAAAATCCCGGTCAGGAATCGTGTCTTCCACCAACTCCCTTATCGCACGCTGTTTGCTTTCCGCCGAAAAAGGACGGGGGTCGTAAACTAATTTCACGAGGTATGTTAATGCGCAACAAAAAATTGAACGCAACCGTAGCATAGCATCTTTCCATTGTTTCTCCCAATTCATTATCCCAATTGAACAATTAAGATAGCAACAAACCTCACCCGGGGGACAGAAAAATTTCAGAACATGCAATGATGACCCCAGCACGACAGCGATTCTCTCAACATCACACCTTTTCTATCTCTGTCTTGAGAATCTGCCGCAAATTCGCGCTGATATCGTCAACATATCGGTCATCGGCAATGAACGCTTCAAGGTCGAGTTTGATACTCGCCGGATCGGCTTTTTCCACGGCGGCGAGAAGCAACCGCTTGAGTTCGCCTTTATCAGCCGCTTCTTTGATACACGCCATATTTGGCACTACGCCCTTACGGAGATACCACATCAGATCAAAATAGTCGCGCCCTTTTACCGTCGCAAGCGTGGTACCGGCCTTATCGGTTTTCTCCCATTTTCTGTGGAGTACGGCTCTTATCTTTGTAGCCATTAACGTCGGAAGGTCAAATGCCCTCACGATAATTGACAAATTCATCTTAAAGAGCGGCACCGCCTCCACCGGACATGAGCGCAATAAGCCGTCATCGCGGAACACCTCAATTTTCAGCATAAGCAGGTCCGAATCACTCTGGCCGGCAAGACCCAACTCCTTAAGAATTGGAAATTTGAGCAAGACGCGGAATTTCTGCGTTGAGCTCACGACGTTAAGGTCGCTGCCCTCATTAAAGCGCACAGCCAGGTCACGAGAAAGCATAGCTATGTCGATATTCCCCTCCATGTCCACGAAATCCAGGTCTTCGGAGAGACGCGGCAGGCCGTAGCACTGCGCAAGACAAGACCCCCCGTAAAATACCAGCTTGCTGTAAACCGGGTGCGCATAGAGATAATCCAAGACGACGATCTGAAGGTATTCCTTGAGTATATTGCGTATGAAAAGCGCCTTTGACGAGGGCGCTTCAGCCACAAGCCGTTTGAGTGCGGGTTTTAATTCTTCCATAGCGTTGTAAAAATATTCTTCATCCTCACTGACCCTTCCAGTTCAATGTAGCGCGCAAGTTCTCCTTTGTCGCTTTTTTGAAGAGCGCCAAGATTTATGCGCAGTTCTCCAATGGCATCGGCGCTTGCCAAATGGTTTTTGCGAAAATACAAAAAGTCAAAAAGGGCCTTTGCCGCGCTGGCCCGAAAAATAAGGTAGTCGCCGTCGCGCCTTGATGTAAAACCGTTAAAAAGCGCCGGCCTAATCGTATGGTATCGGTACGCTCCGAATGGTGTCGAAAACGAAGCGGTCTTTTTGCGCCCAACGGCGGTCACAACCACGGGGGACTCGGTAATGAGGCCATGCTGATGCATAACATACTCCAAGCTCAAATACGACGGCGTATACAAAACAGCAGCCAAAAATTCCGCGTACGCGCCCACGCGTCCTGATTTCTCAACTGTGTCCACGTATTCCTTCGTCACATAAAGCCCCTTCTTCAAGCGCTTCACCGTGCCTGATTTGACATAACGCGAGAGCAATATGCGCAGATAATGCTTGTCGCTTTCAATGCTTGCCAGATCGTCCAACGTAAACACGGGCAAGCGCCCCGCCACCCCGATAATCCTGCTGCTTTTTGAACTTTTCCCGTTTCTCATAATATACAGTAATAGTATACTATGAGAAACGCCCTGTCAAGACGTTCGCCTCTCGGTTTTGATTCTGTTCCTCCCAAAAAAGAGTTATTCCATGGCGGACTCGTCTTTCTTGAATTTTGACCAAACGATCGTAACCGTTACTATCACATTCATTACAACTAAAGCTGATGGGTAGAGGTATGTCGCCACGTTGTAATTCGCAAGAGCGAATATGGCCAGCGCGTGCCTTGGTACATTCAAAGCGTAAGTGAATAACGTTTCCGTGGCGGGATTCTTAATGGTCTTTCGTATGGTCGGGAGAAAGGCCAACGTATCAATGACCGTCAATAAAACGATTGACAATGTCGCGTCGCTCGTCAGATACCACGGAACAATAGATAGTAAAGCTCCCGCAAAAAAGAGCTTGTCTGCCTTGGTTATGTCTTTACTTCCATTTCTTACGGACAATATCGCAATCAATATGGTAAGCAGTCCGGTAACACCGGTTGTCCACGCCCCGGGCCCGCCGCCTTTCTGCCACTGCCCGGCAAAAGCCAATATCGTAATAATCCCCCAAATCACCCAAGAAAAAACATGGGGCTTTGTTTTGTTCTTGAAAATGTCAACTATGTAGGGCAAATGCCCGACAATCGTCAGTCCGACGGCAATGAATCCCAGCAATTCTTTCATGAATCAATATAGCCCAGTATCTCATCTGCCACCGCGTCCGCTCGCTTGGTGGCGTTAATTAAATCATCTGTCCTGTATTGAAGGTTTAAGAAAGAAGTCAAGCATTCTGTCAAGGTTATGCGCTTCTTCAATTTTTTTAAGATATATTTCATGTGTTTTTATAAACTGATCCGCCATAAATCTGAAAAAAGTTTTATACCCTCCCTCCATTGCCTTTGTAAACACGTTCATATGCGCCTCTCTGTTTTTGTTCCAGATAATAATAGGATGATATTTATGCGTTTTCAGGATTGCATTCATCAGGAGCCTTCCGGTCCTGCCGTTCCCGTCCTTGAAAGGATGTATTCTTTCAAACTTATAGTAAAACAGGAATGCTTGCTCCGGAGGGTAGACCGCGTAGTTATTTTTATTATTCCAAGCCAATAGAGCGATTAGTTCTTTTTTTATGTTTCTATAATCCGACACCGGCGAGTTACCTACTACAATATCATTATCCGTTCTATATTTCAGATTAGCCGGTTCATGGGCAAGCAGCATATCATGCAGTCGCTCAATATTTTTTCTTGTGATCTTGAATTTTTTTTGCCTGATATGGTTAATGGCTGTGATCGTGTTTTTCACTTCAGCATTTTTTTCCTTTGAATACTCACGGACCATTTTTTCAACACTTTCTCTGGGCACACGGCTTCCTTCCAACTTGTTAGAATTGTAAATAAAATCGACCAGAAAAGCTGTTTCCATAGCGGCAGATCCCAGTTCGCCGATATTCCTTTTAAGCTGAAAAAGGCTCGCTCGCAACTGCTCAATCTTTGCAATGTCTATGTATGCCAGAAAATCTTCGCCTGCCTTGGTTTCCCAGTACTCTATTCTCAGTCGAGTTTCTTCCCGGATGAGATATTTTTGGAAATCCTGTTTCTTTATCGCAAGATTCGTGGTCGTTGCGGATGGCCCCAGATACTTATGTTTCTGTATTGTCTTACCCTTATTGATGTAGATACTGTCCAAGGCGTAGATATAAGGTTTTCCGTTAACTTTTTTTTGCGATATTTTCATGGACTTTTTAACTTATTTTTCGATGCCGCATGCGATTATGAACCACGGGTAAAGGATAAAACATTATATAATTTAACACAAATTTAGGCAATATTACTTATGAACCGGGTCAACGTGGATAAGGACGTGGGTGAGATGGGGGAGGTGTTCTTTGAGTTCGCGATGCACTTCCTCTGCGATTTCGTGTCCTTGTTCAATGGTGAGGTGCGGGTCAACGGCTATCGTTACTTCCGCATGAAGGGTGTGGCCTATCCATCGTACGCGGGTTTCGCCAATTTCCTTTACTTGGGATACTTCGCCGGCCGCGTGTTTTACTTGGTGTACGATTTTCGGATCAATGCCATCCAGCATTCTGCTGAAAACCCCTTGCCCGGATTCCCACAGCGTATGAAGAATAAGGGCGGTGATAAAGAGCCCGACGATCGGATCAATGATGGGAAAACCCGCATACGCGCCAAACGCACCGATAAGAACGGCCAAACTGGTAATCCCGTCCATGCGCGCGTGTTTTCCATCGGTAATCAGGGCTTCGCTGTGAATTTGCTCTCCGACTCTTATTCGGAATATCGCCGCTCCTTCGTTAATGCCAAACCCGACAAGCGATGCTACTGCAATAATCCACAGGTGCGTCGGAGTGTAGGGATGAAATAAACGCTGGATTGATACATACGCGGCGTAGCCGGCGGAAGCCAGCATAAAAAGCAGGATTGTCACTCCTGCCAAGTCCTCGGCCTTGCCATACCCATAGGTAAACCGATCGTTTGGTTTTTTTCTCCCGACCAGAAACGCGATACTCAAGGGTATTGCCGTAGCCCCGTCTCCAAGATTATGGATGGTATCGGAAAGAAGGGAAACGCTCCCCGAAATGATAACAACAAACAGCTGGAAAAGCGATCCGGCAAAAAGAACAACCGACGATGCCATCACCGCCTTGATTCCCTTTTTTGAAGTAAACAAAGATGCATCCACCACTCCGTGAGAGTGTCCTTGCTCTTCATCGTGCGAGTGTTCTTGTTTCATTGAGATTCTTTGTGCTTCAATTATTCTTCTTTTTTCTTATCCCACTCTCCTTGAAACCATTCAAACCACTTTTTCTTTTCTTCCTCGGTGTGATTAGGGTTTGACATCATATCCCGCATCGGTTTATGCGCTTCGTCGGTTGAGCTAGCAATATGCTTGCCGCATTGACTTGCGACATCCATAGACGCCTCTCCCGAAAACACCATATCGCACCCTCCCTCACCATTCATAATCTCCTTACAGGTAAATTTTTTCATATATTTTCTGTTAATGATTTTTAATTATTTTCAACGTGCTTTTTTAAGTTGTCCAAAATCGCCTGCCAACCGGAGCGTTGCATCTCTTCCGAGTTTTGGTGTTCGGGCTCAAATGACGTAGTGGCTTTTGTTTTATCTCCCATGCTCTCAAATACCGTGCTCACCTTTCGGCCATCGTCTATCGTGTATTCGATCCGTTCGTGGTGGTCTACTGCGGTGTATGTGCCGATAAAATCAAAACGGGAGCTCTTGTCTTTGGCCGACATGACGGTTTTAAACTTCCCGCCCACGCGCAGGTCATTCTCCGCGCTCGGCGCCTCCCAGTCATCCGAAGCAAACGCCCACTTCACAATGTGCTCGGGCTTGTTCCAATATTCCCAGACTTTCTCAATAGGCGCGTCGATGGTTACCTGTATGGTAATTGTTTTTGGCATGGTCATATTGTTAATTATACTCTTATTTCCAAATGAATAATATGACAGCCCTCCTACGCTCGCCACGGCGAGCCTCGGAAGGGTTGATCTTCCAGATCAAAAAAAACGAAACAGCCATAAGCGCAAACAGCGTCGTCCAGACCGGTCCAAATACCCATGCCGGAGGATTTCAGGGCGGGCTTCACTATTCCAGCCGTACCAACAACCAGCGATAGAAGGCGTGGTGAACACCGAGCCGATGATGCCAGCCAGCTCGGAGACTACGACGGCGACTATGAGTTTGAATGCGTTGTTGATTTTCATATCTTATGCATAAACGTTCACCTTCTCGTCCACATAGTTTTCGTAGACGTGGAAATATACCTTTTGGGTTCTGTCTTCGCATTCCTGCTGGGAATATACTGGCCCTGGAAGTTCATCATAAAGTATCGTCTGGATAGTGACTCTTACATCAGCTTGCGTTTCTTGTTTTTTCCTCCAATCCAAAACAAGTTTTTCCGCTTTCAATTTCGCCAACAGTTCTTTGGCGACTTTTTTGACCTGATCGGTCTCGGCCGGGTTCAAATTTTCTTTACGGAGAATGTCAAATACGGCCAATTCTTCTTCGGTAAGATTTTCAGAAACGGCGCGGCGATCCTCCTCGCTCAATTCCTTTGCAAGCTCAACAAGCTGATCGAAAAAGACATCGAGGTCGTGTGAGCCGGTATTGTATTCGTGGAGGAGCTTATTTAGCCGATCAAGAAAATGCTTGCGTAGTTTGTTCTTACGTATCATCTCTTTGATTTTTTCCTCCAGCTCCGCACTCAAATGTTCGGCTTCAATGTTCTTCGTGTCCGAATCGTCAAAAAACTTTCGCAACTCTTCAAAATCAATCTTGCTCAAATCCTTAAGTTTGGGAGTGCTTTTGATCACATACTCTCCGGCGCGGATTGAACGATCAAGAAGGTTTTCCAAATCCTTTTTTACCTGTGAGACATCGGTATCTTCGTCAATAACTTCCCGTATGCGCGATGCTATAACTTTATACGCCGTTACTTCATGATAGTAATCTTCGGCCTTCGGCTCAGGCAGGACCGCTCTATAGTATTTGTAAGCATCACCGGCAAGCTCAAGATATCGCTGTTTTGTCTTTTCGTCTTGCAATATCCGATTAGTGAAGACATCTACGAGCCGTATTTTTTCTACATCCTGCGCTTTGAGTAAATCATTAATATCAAGCTCAAGAGTTTTTAGAAACTGTCGCGTTTTTGAAACAGTCGAAAAAAGTATCTCTACCAGTTCGTTCTTGTCCTGAATAATTTCATCATCTCCGCTTTTAGTGGATGCATATATGGCAAGTGCTTTTTGCAGATTCCGAAATACTCCTATGTAGTCGACAATAAGGCCGTTGGTCTTGCCCGGGTAAACACGGTTCGCTCGAGCGATGGTCTGCATGAGCGTATGGTTCTTAAGTGGTTTGTCGAGATAGAGAGTCGAGAGATTCGGCACATCGAAGCCGGTCATCCACATCGCGCAGACAAACACAATCCGCAGGTTATTGTCCGGGTCTTTGAATTTCGTCTCGAGATCCTCGTTCAAAATTCGAGCGCGCAATGGACGCATATCAATCTCGAACTCCTCCATATCCGCAATTTCGTTTTGGCTTTGGCTTACCACCACAGCCATGTCGATATTCTCATACCTCTCCGCCTGTTCTCTTAACATCTCTCTTTCGTGTTCATCCTTCGCTTTGGATACGGCGATATTCATCTTGGCTAAATGGCGTTGCATTTCTGCTCTCACTTTGGCATACATACGGACTGCAGTCGACCGATCAATCGACACGATCATCGCCTTCCCGTTATAGCCGCGAGCCGTAAAATGAGCCACGATATTTTCTGCGATTTTGTTCAAACGATCTTCGCGCGTGATGAGATGATAAAAGGTCGAGAATTCCTGCTCGAGCTTTTCTTCCTCATCGGTTGTGAGCTCATAAAAATCCATCACTTTTTCGAGATCCTTTTGAATCTCCGGGTTTTCGTTTTCCAGTTTTGGTACCCGGTTTTCGTAGTAGAGCGGTACTGTCGCCCCGTCCTTTACCGATTGAGCGAAATTATAGATGGAAACATAGTCACCAAACGTCTCGCGAGTTTTTTCCTCTCCCGCAATTAAAGGTGTAGCGGTAAAAGCAATAAATGAGGCGTGGGGAAGAGCAATGCGCATATTTTGCGCCAAGCGGTCGTATTGCGTACGGTGCGCTTCATCAACCATGACTATAACATCGGATCGCTGTGAAAGTATCGGAGGTACCTCATTATTACGCGTTCCAAACTTATGAATGATGGTAAAAATTTGACGATGATCCTCTTGTAATAAATCTCTCAAGTGCGAAATTGATTCTGCGTGAACCTTGTTTTCCGGTTCATAGACCGCACCACAATGCGCAAAACTGCCATACAGTTGAGTATCAAGATCTGTTCGATCTGTAATCATGACAAAAGTAAAATTACCCCGAAGCTTTCTAAATACTTTTTGCGATAAAAAAATCATGGCGTACGATTTTCCCGAGCCGGACGCATGCCAGTAAACGCCAAGTCGTCCTCGGTTGTCCTCCCTATTTTTTATCTGCTCAAACGCCGCATCAACGCCAAGATATTGGGCGTAGCGAACGACAATTTTTATCCTATCTCTGCGAGAATCGTCAAACAGTATAAAATTCTCTATGATATCGAGAAGCCGCGAAGGTTCGCAGGTGCCTTTGATGACCGTTTCCAAGCTCACGCGACCCTCTTCATCTTCGCTTTTTATCTTCTTCCATTCGTTGAAGTGCTCAAATGCGGAAGTAAGCGTGCCAACTTTACTTTCAATACCATTGGAGATAATAATAAAAGCGTTATACCAAAAAATCTGTGGAATGGTGTCTTTATAATCGCGGATGTTTTCCTGATAGGCATTTCGTAGGTTCTTGTGTGATGCCTTCAATTCAATCAGCACAAGCGGCAAACCGTTCACGAAACCGATCAGATCCGGCCGCCGCTTGTGAAGCTCTCCGGTTATCCACATTTGCGATACTACTGATACTTAACACTTAAATTAACTTTTCCAATTCGTGGGAAACCTTGGCTTTATGTTAGTCTTCCGCAGTTTCGGTTTTATTAAGCTATGTGTTAAGTATCAGTAACATGAAGTGGTTTTCTTTCGGATTTTCAAAATCAATAATCCTTACTCGCTCAATCCGCTGTTCGCCTTTTTCATTTTCCGTTTCCACTTTTACACCTTCCCGAAGCAACTGCCACACGTTGTGGTTGGCATTAACCATGCTCATTGCTGAACGATCTTTTATAATCTCGTCAATCGCCAGATTAAGCGCTTCGGTAGATACATCGGGGTTGAGTTTTACCAGTGCAATTTTCAAGTAATTCATCAATACCACCTCGTCCGGGTTTTCCCGTCCGAATTCCGCGTCCGTCTCGCCGGAGTACGCATTGGCAAAATTTTCAGTACCCCACAATTCAGCGAATATTTTAATCGCTGGTTGTTCTACTAAATTATTTTCCGAGAATTCATTCATGACTATTTTTCACCATCACTAAACAAACTGACATATTTGTCATAAATATACGATTGACCATACTTTTTGTCCTTATCTTTTGGAGAAAGTATCTTCAGCTCGATAAAGCGGTCAATGACTGCTTGTGCGCCCGCTCGAGTAAAACCAGTCCATTTCTGTACCACAGCAACATTCACGACTGGCTGTCCGTACAGCCTTGGTAATACCTTAATGGCGCTTTCAGAAGCTCTCTTGCCGAGTGTCTGAATTTTCTCCATATCTTTTTCACGTAACACGGTAATTTCGCCCACAATATCTATTGCCTCATTTGCGATTTCAATCACACCGTCTAGGAAAAATTCAACCCATTCTGAAACTTTTGCTTCTTCACTTTGGTAAGAAGCTAATTTTTCATAGTAAAGATTTTGATGTTTTTTAAAATATGAAGACAAGAATAAAACTGGTTTTTCTAAGAATCCTTCCTTCCATAAATAAAAAGTAATCAACATTCTTCCTGTTCTTCCGTTGCCGTCTAAAAATGGGTGAACGGTTTCAAATTGAGCGTGAATAATAGACGCTTTTATGACAGTCGGAGTTGAATCGTCTGCATTAAAAAACAACTCAAGATCATTAAGAGCTTTGTGCATTTCATTCACTGGTGGAGGAACAAAACGAGCATTATCGGGACGAGTACCGCCTATCCAATTCTGACTTTTTCGAAATTCTCCGGGATCAGAAAAATGCGTAGCTCGAGCTTTTTGCATCAATTTTTCATGAAGCTCTCTGACAAATCTTAGCGCCATTGGAAAATTATCTGTCGTAATACGCTTTATTCCATAATTAAGAGCTTTAATATAATGCAAAATGTCGTCGACATCTTCTGGTATGTTATCATTCACGTTTACTTCTGCTTCAATGGCGTCAATCATTGTTGCCATTGTTCCTTCGATTTGACTAGAAGAAGTTGCGTCTTTTCTTAAGTACATGAGCAGGAAAAAATCTGCATCTGGAAGAAGTTTGGTTATCCCATCAAGTTTACCGAGAAGTCGTGTAGCTTCATTATTTTTCTTTAAAATTTTTGGGTCAAAATCAAAATCTTCCTTCGGTGGAAAGGGATTGGGGATAAAAGCTTTGAAGCCCTCTTTTTGTTGAATGTTTTTGCCTATTTCTATTGTTTTCATAGGTTTGTATCTATCTTATTTGTAATGTATACAAAGTATAGCAGTTTGTATCTATTGGGTCAATCAATGTATACAAACCAGATATATTCAGCTCGTGTCTCTGATTCGTTCATACTCGTATTTCTCCGGTTACTAATTTCGGCAAAAGCAAATCGCGCGTCTGACGCAAATTTTTGTTTGCCAACTCTAGTTTATAACTTAGTATCACAGAAGGTTTAATGGTTTCTACAAATTCATTGGCAAAATCAGCAGTCGGAACGACAAGTTTTTTCTGCATGAATTCCGGCCAGTGGCCTTTGTAATCGTTGAACCTAATCAGGTCCTTTGTCGCAAAATGCAACCAAAATATATTTCTGTATTTATCCTCGGAAGGATAAAAAGGCAAAACATTTTGTATTGCTGAAAACGGAAACAACATCAGTCGTTGATAACAAGTATGGTTAGCAAATACAATCACTGGTTTTTCTATACTTGCCACAACCCCGGGCTCATCGTTGTGATAGCCAATAATTCCGCTTTTACCTTGATCCAAAACTGGAACTTTGCCATTCGGCGAAACGGTCTTGTTGTCATATAGTTTCCCAGGACTGATTCGATGAATAATATCTTTAACCTGCAAAACTTCCCACCCCTCCGGAATTTTTCCGAAATCAGTGCCACTATCAACCATCTTAATTTTCTCGTGGCCAGGGAAACAGAAGTTCACAAACCATTCGGTATAAATAGCCTGTGCCGTCTGCTCTAAAATTTGAATCCGGCGAGCGTTGTTTTCAATAAGATTGTCATAACTAAAAACTATGTCTGCAATTTCATTTTGCACAGCCACGTCAGGCGTACGAATGATCACGTCTGCCAATCTTGTAAGCGCCAGCTTCGGTTGAGAGCTACCACCAGTTCTCGCCCTTATCTGTTCTTGTCCTTCGTTACTTCTCAAAAAATACATCAAAAAATCTTGTGTGATTTTAGATTTATCCATCTCTGTAATTTTGAGAGCATTTTCTGTAAGATTAGCACCCGATAGCCATTTAGGTACTTTCCCAACTATAGATGTCACATTTTCAAAATGAACTCATAGATAAGTTGGCATCTACATGGACATCTTCCTTGAGTTCACTTTCATAGTGTGATGTCCATAATCCAATAGTTCCAGCATTGCTTACATACACATCGTCAGATGAAATTATGTATCTTTTTATCTTTTCAAATTGAGCATCCGTAATGTATTTAATCTTTGATGTATCCAATCGATCAGAGAACATATCGGTTACGCGAATATATGGATGAGCAGTTTTTTCATCTTGCACAAACTCACCTTTGGGCAAGCGTTTTCCACCTTTGATTTTTGCAAAATCTCTTATTCGGAAATCACTCCATTTTTTTAAGGTTCGCGTTGCCATATTATTTATCTCCGTGTTTATTTTTGTACTCACGGATAATCTCTTCCCGCTCCTTTTCGGTTATCGGGCAATTGTCGCAACGATACACACCGCAAAGCGATGAATATCCGCCATCGGCCAAAATGATTCTTTCTTTGCATTTAGAGCAATACGTCGGCTCAAAAGTGGGCGGGTTCGGCAGTTTTTCAAAGTTGTATTCGTTTGTGCCATACCAGACGTACATTTCCAATTCAAAATCATCGCGGCATTTTTTGCAGGTTTTCCAATCGCCTTTATGTTCTTCCGTATGATGAAAGCCGCAAAGCGTAAATCGGCTATGATTGCGCGAGCAAATATCGCGCGAATATGAAAACATCACGTAGTCGCTTTCGTCTCCACACACCCAATTACCGCAACACTCCGTTTTATATCGCGGTTTCTTTGACGTGCCGCACAATCCGCACGGTGCGTTTGCGTTTGTCTTTTTTGTGTTTTTCATATTACTTCTTACCTTTCTTCTTATCGATTTTTTCCTCTACGGCCTTTAATCGTTTTATAACCTCTCTGTCAAAATCGGAGATGTAGCTTCTGTCCTGTTCAATACTATATTTTTCGTATTCTTTCAATGCCAATGCTTCGGCAACTTCGTGGCTAACTTTTCCGGTATCGTCCAGTATTTGTCGTTCGTTAAACTTTAGAAACGCATCCAGTTTTGCTACCCAATCGTTCATCCGCATAAGAATCCCGCGCTTGGCCTGCATTTCGGCAAAATCAAGATACATCGCTACAATTCTGTTCAGGTGATCAAGTTCTCCCTCGTTCAAATAATTTTTAGCAATCACAACATCATTTTCCCTGATCTTGCCTTTTGGAGAGTTTTTCCAAACAGTCAGCCCCATATTAGTTTTCGTGCTACCTACTCTTTCGTGTATTATCTCTGCGGCAGTTTTGCCCGTGATGGCAAAGTGGAGTTTGTTTTGCACGGTTGCAAAAAATTGTTTGGTAATATCGCTATCTGGAGAATAATCGGCACTGCACTCCGCATAAATATCCGTGACTTTTTGATACATGCGCCTTTCACTGGAACGGATATTCCTGATCCTTGCCAGCTGCTCTTCAAAGTAATCCTTACCAAAAATAGTATTTGGATTTTTTAACCGCTCATCATCCATGGTGAAACCCTTAATAATATATTCTTTCAGCCGTTCCGTTGCCCATATACGAAATTGCGTGGCCTGCGAGCTATTAACCCGATACCCGACCGAAAGTATGGCGTCGAGATTGTAAAACTTTGTCTGGTATGTTTTGCCGTCATCGGCAGTATGTTCCAAAATGGAACTAACTGAATTTTCGTTCAATTCTCCGCTTTCAAAGATATTTTTGAGATGCTTGGTGATAGCCGGTCTTTGTACGCCAAACAAAAGAGCTATTTTGTCTTGCGTAAGCCAAATATTTTCATCACGCAAGAAAATTTCCACTTTCACCTTGCCATTTGGGGTGGTGTAGAGTAAAAACTCCGTGAAGCTGTTATTGGGGACAATTTGCCGGTTCTTTTTTTTCATAGTATTTTCTTAAAATTCTCCGCTATCTTCTTTTCAAGATCATGTGCTTCATCCGTTAATTTCTGGAATTCGGTGTTCAACCCACGCACAGTCGTTTCAAAGTCTGCATCGCTTACAAATTCACCATCTGCAGTGCCAACATATCGACCAGGATTTAGTGAGTATCCAGCAACACGAACTTCATCGAGTGTAGCGACCTTGCAAAGGCCTTTCACGTCTTTGTATTTTTGCGTCTTTCCTTGCCCGTCCGTAGCTTTAGCGAAGGAGGGTTCTCCACGATAACTGCGAACAATATCGGCTATCTGTTGGATATGTTCTTCCGTCCAATCGCGATGAGCGCGATCTATCTGATGATAGATATTTCGGGCATCAATGAAGAGAATTTTATCCTTGCGACTTGCCCCGTTAGAACTCGCAGAGTTTCTAGTTTTCCCCGTTAGAGGCGACGAGGCAAGCTCGGCCTCTAACGGGGTGGACTTTTTGCCTTTATCGAGGAACCATAAGGTAACCGGTAAGGTGACGTTATAAAACATATTCGGACCCACGGCGATCATCACATCTACCAAGCCGTCATCAATCATCTTCGTGCGAATGTCTTTCTCACTATGTCCAGCATCGCTTGCGGAGTTTGCCATGACAAAGCCAGCACGACCGCTATTTTTCAGTGCGCTTAAGAAAATTTGAATCCAGAGATAGTTGCCATTGTCATTTCGAGGTATGCCGTAAGGAAAACGCGGATCGTCTTTGATACGCTCTTTGTCTATGCCGTTGACGTTGAATGGAGGATTGGCCATTGCGAAGTCGAATTTGCCGACTGAACGGTGTAAATCTTCGTAGTAGGTATTGCCTTGGCGGATGTCCCCTGATAGACCATGAATAGCGAGGTTCATTTTGGCTATGCGGACCGTCTGATCCGTTTTCTCTTGTCCGTAAATGGACACTTCACGAGATGCTTTTATTTTCTTGCCGTTCTCGAAATGCCGTTTGATAAACTCGACAGACTGTACAAACATACCGCCCGAGCCACATGCCGGATCATAGATGTATCCCTTGTATGGCTCGAGGATTTCTACGATCAGTTTGACGATCGAAGTCGGTGTAAAGAATTCGCCACCACCGGACCCGTCCGCAATCGCGAACTTACCGAGAAAGTATTCATAGATTCTCCCAAACGCGTCGCCCTCAATATCATCGGGAATTTGATTGAAGTTTTTGAGTAGCGTGATGATGGATCGGCTATCCAAATTCTGAAATGATTTCGGTAAGATACCGGCGAGCTCTTTGTTTTCCGCTTCGATCTCTTTCATCGCATCGTTCACGGCCTTGCCCATATCGGTTCGTTCCGGCAATTCTATGAGATATGAAAATCTGGCTTTTTCAGGAACGAACAGCGTGCCCTGGGCATGGTAGTCAGCAGAAGATATCGGCCGTTCACGAGCGACTGAAGCGCCGCCATAGTTTTTTGCCTGCCCCGTAGCGAAGCGGCTCGGGGTCTTAGCTTTTCGCTCTGCCGCGATTTCTTCCTGCGTCTTACTGAATTTGACACCGGCAAATTTGAGGAAAATCAAACCCAAGACCGGCTCGGCAAACTCATTGAGTCGCAAAGCTGAATTGGCCCTCATGTGATCGGCCGCTTCCCATAGTCTATTTTCTAGGTCCTGGATATTATTCTTTGGCAAATCTTTTAATTTCATACATTTATTTTAACAGCTGGGTTACCAAAGCGACCATCTGATCTTTTTTCTTTGGGTTGCTCTCGGCGATAAGGAGCGTGAGCGCGGTCAAGCTTGCCGGATTGATGTTTCTGCCGCCTTTAACTTTCGCCTTGCGGAGAAACCACACGAACGCAAACGCGCCGGAGCGTTTGTTGCCGTCCGTGAATGGATGATTTTTGACCATGAAGTAAAGGAGATGGGCGGCTTTTTCCTCCACACTCGTATACAGCGGCTTGCCCCCGAAGGACTGCATCACATTGCCGATGATTCCCTCAACGCTTCCTTTTTGCCGTTCTTGCGCAAACAGTTCCGTGGCCCCGCCTTTTTTGCGGAGATCAAGCTTGAGATGTGCGATGGCCTCGGTTAATTCTATTCCGGAAAGCGCAATTTCTTTTTTGGTAATACCGAATGGTTTGAGCTCTTCTTTATCGTAAGCATCCAAGGACACCCAGGTGCTCGCAAATTCTTTGATGAGTTCAAGAATGTTTTTGGGGTCAAGGGTTATGTGTTCGGGCAAGAGCGCTTGAATCTCCGACACCGATTTCATAAACGCGTCATAATTTTGCGCAATGCGTTTGCGATTGATGGTGTAACCCTTGGTGATGTGCTCATGCAAGATTTTAGTTGCCCATTTTCGGAACTCTATGGCACGCGTAGAATTAGCACGGTATCCAACCGCGAGAATGAGGTCGAGATTGTAAAACTGCACTTGATACGTCTTCCCGTCATCAGCAGTATGTGCAAAATTTGCACATACTGAATGTGGGTCCAATTCTTTATCCTTCAGAATGTTTCGTATGTGCTTCGTTGCGACCGATCGTTCAATGCCAAAGAGATCCGATATCTGCGCTTGCGTTGCCCATATCGTTTCTTTGCCAAAATCTCCCCGAAACTCAATAGCGCCGGATTTTGCTTGATAAATCACCAGTTGGTTATTTTCCTTTTTCTTTTTCATGGTATGCAGTGATATATTTTGTACAGAAATCTTGTACGGCATTTAGTTGTTGTGGCGATTTCCTTTGGCACGTACCCCGTTAGATATGAAATTATCCAACGGGACAAGTTCGCCGCTTGCTTCGGACAGAGCTATAGTTGTGATTTTTTGATTGCCATAGATTTTACTTTTCGCCTCCGGATTTACTTAAAATTTAAGAATTAAACCGGTACCCAAAGAAAATATATTCCCCTTGCCCAATAAGCGTTTCAGAAAATGGTAGGTACCAGTTTAAATTTTAAGAACGAAGTATATTCAAAATTCTCACTTATTTTCCAGACACCTTTTTCGCGGAAAGCAGGAATCTTTTGCCGGCGCGCGGCATTGGAAAGGGCGGGGCCGGAGAGCGAGTGCTTCTTGGTGTAGTCAGCAAGAGGAATAACAGTTTCGCCCTTAAGATAGGCAATGCGTTTATGGAGTGATTCCATAAGACCAAGCACCAAAATCTTTTCCATCGTCTTGGTATTCTTGCTTGCCCCTCGTAGCCTTGGCGAAGTGGGGCCCTCCCGATAATCACCAAATGCCTGATAGTATTCTTTTTTCTCCCGGTCCCGAACAATGACACCCGGAAAACCAAGTCGCTGGAGTTGATAGTTAATAAGCACCCGGCCGATACGGCCGTTGCCATCGTTAAACGGATGGATGGTCTCAAACTCCAGATGGAATTTGCCGATCTTGTCCAGGAAATAAGAATTGTGGTCACTGGTGTATTCAACCAATGTCGCCTCAATCATGCGTTCAACATGCTCCGGAGCTGGTGCAATGTGCGTACCAACCCGGACATACTCTCCTTTGGTGCGAAAGCGACCAGCGATCTGATCATTGATGCCACCGATCAACAGCTGGTGAAGTAGTAAGATTATTTCCCTATCAATCTCACTCTCTTGTGATTTGGTACGAATATAGCCGACAACACGAGCAAGGTGTTTGGCTTCAAAAACTTCGCGTACCGACACATCACGTGAAACCTCCATATCAAGAAGAATTTTCTCTGTTTCCTTGAGAGTCAGCGTGGAGTTCTCGATTGCATTGGAGTTATAAACCGCCTCTGGAATCTCTGCTTCATCAACCATCACCAAAAGAGACTCCTTGCCTTTGCGAAGGGAGTCGTACTCGGCTTTAAGTTCCCGCATCCGCTTTTTTGTAGGGTTATTAATCGCCATACAAGTATACGATAATCTTTTAACAGAAAAAAGTCAATAACCCGTGAATAAAGCTTGAAACTATGGTCCATTCACGACATAATACGCTAAAACAGCCTTGTTAGACAACGAGATAACCATGAAAAAGAAAAACACCGGCTCTCGCTGATGTTCATCCTATCTGGCTCGCCCTGCTCAACGATTTTCGAACTTTTGACTGGGCGGAGGAGTACAAATATCCTACCGTGGTTTTAGACCAGATTCACCCCGTTAGATAACTTCATATCTAACGGGGTGAAAGGATTGCTGGCCAAGTACGAGAACCTGTAACCCCTGATTTCCCACTTGGTTGCCCTTGCCTGCCCCGTAGTCAGCTTTGCTGTACTACTGGGGTGGCTCGCCCCCTTAGATATGAAGATTATCTAACGGGGCGAGCTTTGTGCCAAAGGTAAGAGCTTTGCACCAATCGCAACGCTGACGAGCCGTAAAACCAAATTTGAGAGCGTGGGACGATTTGCTTAACTTAAACAATATTAAGCAAATTGCACCGAGTCATAATTGCTTAACTAAAGACTTTCTTCAATCTCAACAGCGTCGTCCTCATCCACACCCAAATCTTCCATGATCTCCTGAACACGCTCGGCTGTGTCCTTATCGAGATCATGACTTTCCATAAGCTCTTTCACTTCCTCTTCTGGAGCTTCCTCGGCCGGTTCGTTTTTAATTGGATCGTCGGTGTTCATGTTTTAATTTAATGACCAGATTGCAAAGTTGAGATATGCGGCGAAACTGACCCAGAGAATATACGGCACCAGAAGCCACGCGGCCGGTTTAGATATTTTTGCAAAAGCAATAATCGTGGCGAGAATGGCGAGCCAGAGGAATACGATCTCAATAAGCGCAATCCCGATATTGTTCAGACCGTTTATGGTGAGCGAAGTCGAACCAAAAAAGATGATTGACCAAAGTGTGTTGAGTACCAGCTGGCCGAGGAATATGCCAAGAGCGATTTTGATTTGTCTTTTGCGTTGAATAACTAGCCCTTCGACTCCCCTCGACTCCACTCGGGATAAATCGTTCAGGGTTAATTTGTCGTATTCACGCCAAATTAAAAACGCGGCGATGCCCATAAGCGCAAACAGTGTCGTCCAGACCGGTCCAAATACCCACGCTGGAGGATTGAGAGCTGGCTTAGCCAGTGTCGCATACCAACCCGATTGAATAGCGGGAGCAGTAAAAAACGCGCCGACTATTCCCGCTGCTTCCGATACTACTATCGCTATTATTAATTTAAAAAGGTTTTTCATTTGCATATAGTTTTTATATTCCAACAAACATCCTTACATTCTCAAGTATGTAAGGATGTTTGTATGGTGCGGAAGGAGTGAAGAAATTTCACGAAACTTTTTCCGTAAGGTGACAGTGTATGTTCCACAAATTTGCCACGGTACTTTTTGTTGATCAATCCTGCAACAACTAACCGCCGCGTATGCTCTCCAATCGTCTTTTCATTCGCATTGAGGGCCGTAACAATATTGTCTAATGTCGCTCGGTCGTTGCTCGCGATGTACAGCAAAATTTCAATACGGTAATGGTTGGCCATTCCCTTCAAATGCCGCTCCATCTGTTTTGCCGTTTTAACTTTTGCCATAATTATAGTATACGCCACATCCTTACAAACTCCAGTTTATAGGGATGTTGTTTGTTGTGATTATTTTTTGTCTTTGTGATTTAACAATACTTCGGCTGGGGAGATGCCACCAAGCACTTTGTGTGGGAAATAATTCCAAGCATCGGTTACTAGCTCAAGAACATTACTCAACTCCGAAGCGTCTCCACCACGATCAAACATGGCCACGACTTTCATCATGTCGTCGTTATCTTCTTCGTGAAAAATGGCGTCCCGGACGTGATCCAAAGTAAAATCGCTCTCGGTCTCTTTGAGCATTTCCACGAGCTCCTGCCCGATCTCTTTCCGGCGCTCTAAAATTTGTTGTTTTGATTCGTTTTCCATAAGTTATTTTTACCACGTGGCGGGGATGCTCCATTAATTACTTAACTATTCCAGTAAATTCTGTGATTTTTTCTTTAAGCTGTCCAAGTCCGTGATCATCTCCTACATCAACATGAGAGGTTGTCCAATTACAGAAAGAAAATATTTCTTTTATTTTTTCAAGATCGCCTTCGTTTATTTTTTGATTATTCTTTACACCATCAACAATATCCTCAAATTTATGTTCATCTAAGTGGAGTAATCCATTTTTTATAAACTTCTCAACTTCATATCTCAAATACTGGCCATATTCAACAATCTTTAATTCAATATCAACAGGAGACCACTTTTTTAAATCATTCTCAAAACTTTTTAATAAATTTAGAAAATCTGTTTGATGACTTTTGCAAATAAAACTTCCGCCAAATTCCTCTCTATTTCTAATAACATTAAACTCTTTACATCCAACTTTTTGTTGCCCAAATCGTTTTCTTAGAAACTTAAAAAATGTTCTGTGGTGGGTAAAAACAAAAGTTTGTGAGAAGTTTTTCTGCTCATTTGCGATTAAATCAACAAGGCAACTCAAATTGCTATTATCCAAACTTGTTATTGGGTCATCGAAAACAAGTACCTTCTGTTTTTTATCTTTTTGAATATCAAGAAAAGCAAAGAAGAAACACAAAGACAAAACCTGGATCTCACCCTCTGAAAGTCCCTCTTTGAAATCTCGTTCGTTTCCCTCAAAATCTAAAACCTTGAACGCAAACGGAAATTCAGTTTTGTTTCCTGTTGGAGCTGTTTTTGGTTCGAGTTTAAAACTAAAATTAAAATTTTTGAAATAATCTTGGATTTTTGATAAAAGATTTGAAAATGCGTTTGTAGAGCAATGTTCCTCGTATTCTTTCAAGGTGGCTTTGTATTTTGTTTCTAGTGTCGCAAAAAGCGCTTGCAATACTTTTTGTTCCTTTTCTTTTTCCTCTCTCTTTTTCTGTCCTGTAATCTTGTTGCCATTGATAAAACTCAATTCTTTATCAATCGTCCCAATTTTCACAGTATTTACCGTAATTCTAGATTGAAGCTTTACATCAGTATTATCAGTTTTAAATTTGGTGAGAAGTTTATTCTTTTGTTCTACAAAAGCACCAATTGCCTTAAAAAAGTTTTCAAGTGCTACAAATTCCGTCTGTACCTTGGTGTAAAGTTCTTTCAAATTCTCTTTACTTGGCTTTACAAGTTTTGATATTTTACTACTCAACTCTTTAATCTCTTTAACTG
>Ga0209824_10000594_pt1 | contig 22238 bp, 34 predicted proteins | sample VDWuncwatermetaG_FD_184124 | JGI IMG/M metagenome (GOLD analysis project Ga0209824, IMG submission 184124) | Wastewater microbial communities from Netherlands to study Microbial Dark Matter (Phase II) - VDW unchlorinated drinking water (SPAdes)... ...
TTGGCTGTTGAATTGATCACTCCGATTGCGATGGAGAAAGAGCTTCGTTTCGCGATTCGTGAAGGTGGTCGTACAGTTGGTGCCGGTGTTGTCACTGAGATCATTGAGTAAGCGGGGATTATTTGTATGGCAAATGAGTACAAAGGACAAAAAGTTCGCATACGTCTGAAGGCGTTCGATCACAAGATCCTGGATCAATCGACAGGTGATATCGTCGAGACGGCAAAGCGCACTGGCGCCAGACTTTCTGGACCGATTCCATTGCCAACAAAGATATCTCGTTACACAGTTTTGCGTTCGCCTCACGTCGATAAAAAATCGATGGAGCACTTTGAAATTCGTGTCCATAAGCGTTTGCTCGATATTCTTGAGCCAACGCAGCAAACGATTGATGCGCTCATGAAGCTGGATCTTTCAGCTGGGGTTGATGTTGAAATTAAGATGATTTGACGTTGATGAACGGGGTCATATTTAAAGAAGAGTGAGGAGCTTATGCTCGGGCTTATCGGTGAAAAAATTGGGATGACTCAGATTTACGACCAGAACGGGGCTTTTGTCACTGTGACAGTCTTGCGTGTTCATCCAAACGTTGTGACGGCGATTCGCACCAAAGAAAAGAATGGCTACAATGCTGTTCAATTGGGTTACGGCGAACAAAAAGAATCACGTCTGAGTAAAGCTGTCATGGGTTCTCTCAAGAAGTCGGGTTTAAAACCTGTGCGTCTCATGAAAGAATTTCGTACTGATAAAAGTGGTGACTTCAAGATTGGTATGACGGTTTCAGCAAAAACTCTTGCTGTTGGTGACGTTATTGATGTGCAGTCAAGAAGCAAAGGCCGTGGCTTTCAAGGGGTTATGAAGCGTTGGAATTTTGCGGGTGGTCGCGATACTCATGGGTGTTCACTTTCTCATCGTGTTCCGGGTTCAATTGGGCAGCGTGCTTATCCAGGACGCGTTTTCCCAGGCAAAAAAATGCCTGGTCAGATGGGCGATATGATAACAACGCTCAAAAACTTGAAGGTCGTTGGCATTGAAGTTGAGCAGAATTTACTTTTAATTACGGGAAGCATTCCAGGTGGCTCTAAGGCCATTGTTCGAATTCTCCCAATAAAAGCTGATTTTGAACAACGTGCATTGGCCGATGGTGGAGCGGATCAGGCGGCATCGGCATCCTGAGAGACAAGGTAAATTATGCAGGTCAAAGTTATTGATAAATCAAACAAAGTTGTTCGTGAAATCGCTTTGGGATCAGAATCCGATGAAGCGGTTAAAAAAGCTGTTTTGTACTACGCTGTGAAGGCGTCGCGCAATGCACTTCGTCATGGCACAGCGTCAGTTAAGGATCGTAGTTTCGTCACGATGACGAATAAAAAGATTTACCGCCAAAAGGGGACTGGCGGCGCGCGTCACGCGGCTCGCAGTGCCAACATATTTGTTGGTGGGGGTTCTGCGCATGGACCACGGCCTCGTTCATATAACGAAAAAGTAAATAAATCGTTTAAGGTAACAGCTTACCGAGAAGTTTTTAAGTATTTGATCAAAAATAATCAGTTGTTTGTTTTGGATTCAGTCGATTTTGCGAAACCGTCAACTAAGGAAGCGGCGGCTGTTATTCATAAGCTTGGATTTAAGCGAGCGACTGTGATTTTGCCTCATACCGACCGCAATGCCGTTCTTTCGTTTCGCAACCTGCGTGATGTTGAAGTCGTTCATGAAAACAACATTAATGTTTATGATCTTGTTAAACGCGAAAATGTTGTCTTAACAGCTGCTTATTTTGAGTCTCTGAAGGAAAGGCTGGGCCTATGAACCTTTTTGATGTCATCAAGAAACCGCTGATTACGGAAAAAAGTACGTTAATCAGAGAAACTCGTAATGCGTATGTCTTTGCTGTCGATTATGGCGCTGATAAACCAACTATAAAGCGTGCTGTTGAAACTTTGTTTAAAGTTAAGGTTTCCGCTGTGCGTACGGCGATTGTGCCGGGGCGCAAAAAGCGTGCTGGGTTTCGTACGGTCAAGGGACCGTCCTGGAAAAAAGCTATCGTGACCCTCTCTGAGGGGAAGATTGAGCTCTTTGAAGGGGTCTAAGAGAAGGAGTTATCCGTGAAAGCGTTTAGACCAACAAGTGCAGGCGTCCGTTTCAAGACGGTTTCAGATTTTGCTGAGATTACTAAAGGGAGCCCAGAAAAGGCACTGACGGAAAAGCTCGTCAGTTCAGGTGGTCGTAATGATCATGGCCATATTACAAGTCGTTTCCGTGGTGCTGGCCATAAACGTCGTTATCGTATTATCGATTTTGTTCGGGAAAAACTCGATATACCCGCAAAAGTTGTTGGTGTTGAGTACGACCCCAATCGCTCGGCTAATATTGCTTTGTTGGCGTATGTTGATGGAGAAAAACGTTACATTATTGCCCCAGAGGGCTTGGTCGTTGGTCAGATGATTTTGTCATCGAATAAGGGCGTCGATATTAAAATCGGCAATGCGATGCCAATTTCGGAAATTCCAGTTGGTACCAATGTGCATAACATTGAACTGCGTCCAGGTGGCGGTGGTAAGATTGCGCGTAGTGCCGGCACTTATGCTCAGCTGATGGCCAAAGAAAATGGTTATGCTTTGCTCAAGATGCCTTCTGGTGATTTGCGCCGTGTTCTGCTAACGTGCCGCGCCACCGTCGGATCGACGGGTAATCGTGACCACGAAAATCTTTCGATTGGCAAGGCCGGGCGTAAGCGCTGGATGGGTCGAAGAGGGCACGTGCGTGGAACGGTGATGAATCCAGTCGATCATCCACATGGCGGTGGTCACGGACGCGATCATGGTGGGCGTCATCCGGTTACGCCATGGGGGCAACCTTGTAAGGGCTTCAAAACAAGGAATAACAAACGTACGGATAAGTTTACGATCAAGGAGAAGACGGTCAAATGATCGCGCGCCGTATTTAGCGGCGAGAGAACGACAAAGGATTTGCTATGGCACGTTCCATTAAAAAAGGGCCTTTCATCGATGAACATCTTGAAAAAAAGGTGTCTGAAGCGGTGGCTAATAAAAACAAAAAAGTGATCAAAACTTGGTCACGACGGTCAACGATAACGCCGGATTGTATTGGTCTGACTTTTTCTGTGCACAATGGCAGAAAGTTTATTCCAGTCTATGTTTCGGAAAACATGGTGGGCCACAAGTTGGGAGAATTTTCTCACACGAGAACTTTCAATCAGCATTCGGGTGATCGTAAGTAAGGTTGATACGCCAATGCTAGCAGACGCTTAAGCGTCGCTTTTAAACGGCGGAAAACGGGTAAATACATGGCAGCGACAGCCAAAAATAAAACAGCTTCTGCAAAGGGGCTTAAAAAAGCCGATGTTGTTAAATCGACAGCATCGGAAAGCATTAAGACAAAGCCTGTGGTTGTTAAAGAATTATCAACGCAGGGAAAGGCAACAGCGTGCCGTCGAAATCTGCATGTGTCACCACAAAAGCTTCGTTTGATTATTGATTTGGCCAGAGGCAAAGGTGTGCAACAGGCGATTGAAGCTGTTCGTTATTCTAACAAGCGGATGGCTGTTGAAGTTGTTAAGTTGATCAAGTCGGCAATCAATAATGCAACGCAGGTTCGTGGTGTCAATGTTGACAGATTATTTGTTAAAACAATTGCTGTTAACCAGGGGCCAACGCTCAAACGGTTTATGCCACGTGCGCGTGGTAGCGGTGATAAGATACTCAAGCGCAGTTCACATATGTTGATTGTGCTAGACGAACGCGTGTAGGTGGGAAGAATTTATGGGACAAAAAACGCATCCAATCGGATTTCGCTTAGGGGTCAGTCGACCATGGCAATCAAAGTGGTTTTCTCAGCGTCATTATGCTGAGTGGCTGCATGAAGACATTGCTTTTCGGACCATGATCAGAAAACGCCTTGATCAAATGGGTGTCTCCAAAATTGATATCGAAAGAGCTTCAACAAAGGTCAAAATAACGATTCACACATCTCGTCCGGGTCTTGTGATTGGTAAAAAAGGGACGGGAATTGACCAGCTTCGTCAGGACCTTTCCAAAAAAACTAAAAATGAAGTTTATCTTAATATTCAGGAAGTTCGTAAAGCAGAACTTGATGCCCAGTTAGTGGCAGAGAATATTGCGTTGCAGCTTGAGCGCCGCGTGGCTTTCCGCAGGGCCATGAAGCGAAGTGTCCAAACAACTATGAAGTTTGGGGCCAAAGGAATTAAGATCAAATGTGCAGGTCGTTTGGCTGGTGCAGAAATTGCTCGCTCAGAAACTTATCGTGAAGGCCGTGTACCTTTGCATACTTTGCGTGCTGGAATTGATTACGGTTTTTCGGAAGCTAAAACCACATATGGGATTATCGGCGTGACGGTTTGGCTCTATAAAGGTGATGTTGTTATTCAGTAATAGGCTGCAAGTGGAGATCGTATAATATGTTGATGCCTAAAAAAACCAAGTTTCGTAAGACCCAAAAAGGGCGTTTGCGTGGGAAAGCCACTCGTGGAGTCAATATGGCCTTTGGTGACTTTGCCTTGCAAGTCACTGAAACAGGTTTCATTACGGCTCGTCAAATTGAAGCTGGCCGTATTGCCATGACACGCTTTATCAAGCGTGGCGGCAAAGTTTGGATTCGGGTTTTTCCGGATAAGCCGATGACCAAAAAACCAGCTGAAACCCGCATGGGTTCTGGCAAGGGTTCGCCTGAGTATTGGGTGGCCCCGGTTCGTGTTGGTCGTATTATTTTCGAAATGGAAGGCGTGTCTTTGCAAGTCGCCAAGGAAGCTTTTCATCTGGCGCGACATAAATTGTCGCTAAAAACAAAGATCATCACTCGGGAGAATTACCGTGACGTATAAAGATCTCATGGGCAAAGACAAGGCTGAGCTCACAAAAATGGATGCGGAACTACGTTTGGAGTTGTTTAATTTAAAACTCAAACATGGGACGGCTCAACTTGAAAAGACACACCAGCTTAAAGTGATCCGTACAGACCTTGCACGTATTCAGACGCGTCTTGGAGAGCTTTTGAGCAAGGTGGCAGCTGCCTAATGGAGTATCTATGAAAAGTGTGAAACAAGAAATGGAAGCTGTTGTTTTGAGCAATAAAATGCAGAAAACAGTTGTTGTGCAGATAAAAACCCAGATTAAGCATCCAACGTTTAAAAAGATCTACACGATTAACAAAAAGTACAAAGCTCATGACGAAAAAAGTGAATGTGGTATTGGGGATCGCGTTTTGATTCGCGAAAGCCGTCCTTTGAGCAAAGAAAAACGGTGGGTTGTTGTTAAGGTTCTGGAAAAGGCTGCCTAAGCGGCATTCTGACAAAGGGAAAATTTTATGATCCAGACATCAACGGTTTTAGATTCGGCAGACAACACAGGTGCAAAGAAATTGTTTTGCATCAAAGTCCTTGGTGGCTCAAAGCGTAAGTATGCCACAGTGGGGGATATCATTGTGGTTTCTGTTAAAGAGGCGTTGCCAAATTCCAAGGTGAAGAAGGGCGATGTAAAAAAAGGCGTTATTGTCCGCACGCGCAAAGAGATTCGTCGTAAAGATGGGACTTATATCCGATTTGATCACAATTCAGCCGTTTTAATTGACGCTCAAGGTGAGCCAATTGGCACCCGTATTTTCGGGCCTGTGGCACGTGAACTTCGTGCCAAAAAATTTATGAAAATTGTTTCACTTGCCCCGGAGGTTTTATAGTCATCTGTGTGTTGTTCGACGCGTGTCGCTAGGTGGGAAACTACAAGCGACCGGATTCCGACAGCCTGTGGATATCACGATATGTTGTTACAAGAAGCTTTTAACAAAGAAATATTTCCAGCACTCAAGGCGAAGCTTGGTCTTAAAAATTCCATGCTCGTTCCCAAGCTTACTAAAATAGTCGTTAACGTGACTACGGGTGATGTCTTAGTCAATCCCAAGCTACTTGATACAATTGCTGTTGAGTTGGGAATGATCACTTGCCAAAAACCGGCACTTACAAAATCCAAGAAATCGATTGCGCAATTTAAATTACGAGAAAATGTGAATATTGGAGCGATGGTTACTTTACGTGGTTCACGTATGTATGACTTTTACAATCGACTCATTAATGTTGCCGTTCCTCGCACGCGTGACTTCAAGGGATTTTCTAAGCGTTCCTTCGATGGTAATGGCAACTACACATTAGGGATTACAGAACAAATTATTTTTCCGGAAATTCTGCCAGAAAAAGTTGATAAAATTCGCGGGATGAACATTACGTTTTGTACGAATGCCAGTAGCGATGATCATGCACGTGAGCTGCTCGTCGCATTGGGTTTTCCTTTCCGTAGCTGATTGAAGGTTATTTATGGCTAAAATTTCAATGATTATAAAAGCGAAACGTAAACCCAAATTTACGTGTCGAAAAGTCCGTCGTTGTAACTTATGTGGACGTGACCATGCCTATATTCGCAAATTCGACATGTGTCGTTTGTGTTTTCGCAAGCGGGCTTTGCTCGGTGAGTTACCTGGCGTAACGAAGGCCAGCTGGTAAGTTTAGGGGAGATTTATGAAAACCACTGATCCAATTGCTGATTTACTGACACGAATTCGCAACTCTTTGCAGGCGCGTAAAGTCAGCTGTGAAATTCCAGCTTCGAAAGAAAAAGAAGCGATACTCAAAATTTTGCAGGCGAAGGGGTATATCAAGGGCTATGTTCGTAATGAAGAAAAGCCACAAGATAAGCTGGTCGTTCTGCTCAAATATATCGGGAAAAATCAGTCGAGCATGATAACGACTCTTAAACGTATTAGTAAACCAGGTTGTCGAGTCTATCGTGGTTATCGTGAGACTCGGCCTTTACTTGGTGGTCTAGGGATTTCCATTTTATCAACCCCTCAGGGTTTGATGGCCGATCGAGATGCTCGTGAAGCCAAAGTCGGTGGAGAAGTTATTTGCGAGATTTCGTAAGGGATACTTTTATGTCGCGCACAGGAAAACAACCAATATCAGTCCCTGAGAAAGTAAAAATTGCTATCAATGCTGGCAAATTTTTTGCTGAGGGACCACTTGGCAAAGAAGAAGTGGCTATCAATTCCATGGTTAAGCTTGTCGTTGATGGCAATGTCATCCGCGTTGAGCCTGCTAGTGAAACTGCCAATGCAGGGGCTATCCATGGCATGATGAGAGCTTTGATTGCAAATGCCGTCAATGGTGTTGCCGTTGGGTTTACCAAAGAGCTCGAAATCAATGGCGTTGGCTATAGGGCTGAAGTCAAGGGCTCTTCCCTTAATTTGACATTAGGCTTCTCTCATCCTGTTGAGTATCTAATTCCAAAAGGGATCAAAATAGCTGTTGATAAGCAAACGCGTATCGCAGTGACGGGCTCAAGTAAGGATTTAGTTGGCCGTGTTTCAGCAGATATTCGTAGCTATCGTCCGCCTGAACCTTATAAAGGCAAAGGCATTAAGTATGTAACAGAAACGATTATTCGCAAGGTTGGCAAAGCTGCGGGAGGAAAATAATGGCACATGCAAAATTAACCTCACGGGAAAAACGTAAAGTTCGTATCCGTAAAAAAATTGATGGAACGGCTGCTCGGCCAAGGTTGACGGTGTATCGCAGTAACCGTTACTTGTATGCGCAGGTCGTTGATGATGTGGCTCAGCACACAATGGTTTCGGCGAGTACGCTTAAAGATGCCAAAGGTGCTAATAAAACATCAGCGGCCAAATTAGGCGAAATGATTGGCGAATTAGCGAAACAAAAAAATGTCAGTCAAGTAACTTTTGATCGTAATGGTTACCGTTACCATGGCGTGATTAAAGAAATAGCAGAAGCGGCTCGCAAGGCCGGATTAGTATTCTAAGTTGGAGGCCTCTGTGACTGAATCGACGAAAAATGAAGCTCAAGAAACCAAGCTCGTACAGGAAATAGAAGGTGTGCAAGTCGTGTTGGCGCCTGAGGCTGCTGAAGCCGAAGTTCCTGCTGATATTGCGACAGACTTTGTTTTGCCACAAGATGATTTGGAAGCCGCTTTGGTTGACCGTGTGGTCAATATTAGTCGTGTGGCAAAAGTTGTTAAAGGTGGACGCCGCTTTAGTTTTGCAGCTCTTGTTGTTAGCGGGAATGGTCAGGGGCTAGTTGGCTTTGGACTGGGTAAAGCCAATGAAGTTCCGGATGCCATTCGCAAAGGTTCTGAACGCGCGCGCAAGCATATGTCAAAAATTGCCGTTAAGAATAAGACAATTCCTCACGATGTGATCGGTAAGTTTGGTGCAGCCACGGTTTTGCTTAAAAGAGCCAGAGCGGGGACGGGTGTTATTGCGGGAGGGTCTGTTCGTGCGGTTATCGAAGCGGCTGGCATTCACGATATTCTGACAAAGTGTATTGGGACGAATAATCCGCATAATGTTATTCGTGCGACGCTGGATGGCTTGAACAAATTGTTCGATCCTGAACAAAAGCGCAAAGATTTGGCACAAGCCTAAACGGCATGGCCATGGAGAGTTTATGAGCAAGATGATTAAGATTAAATATGTTCGGAGTTCGATTGGACGAGAGCAGTCTCAAAAAGACACTGTCCGTGCTTTGGGTTTAACCAAACTCAATCAAGTTCGCGAAATTGCCGATAACCCTGTAGTACGTGGCATGATTAATAAAGTTTGTCATATGGTTAAGATTGTAGAGGCTTGATTATGTTGCTTAATGATTTAAGGCCCCCACGTGGGGCAACCAAAAACAAAAAACGTCTTGGTCGTGGGGAAAGCTCCGGCTTGGGTAAAACCTCTGGTCGTGGGCACAAAGGGCAAAAGGCTCGTTCTGGTGGTTATCATAAGGTTGGCTTTGAAGGCGGACAAATGCCGCTGGTACGTCGATTGCCAAAGCGAGGATTTCACAATCCATTTCGTGTGGAATATGCTGTTGTTAACCTTTGTGATTTAGTCACAATCGAGACGGCGGAAATCGACATAAATGTTCTCATAGAAAATGGGTTGATCAAAAAGCCACTGGCAGGACTCAAAATTCTTGGGAATGGAGAACTGTCTCGGGCTGTTACAGTTAAAGCCAAAAAGTTTTCCAAAGTTGCTGCCGAAAAGATCGAAAAAGCCGGTGGCAAAGTTATTGTCATCTGACACGGAGGTCAGAGGTGTCTAATCCATTCACAAATCTTGCGCGTCTTCCTGAACTAAAAAAGCGTGTTTGGTTTACGCTTTTCATGCTTAGTATTCATCGTCTTGGTGTGTATATCCCTACGCCAGGTATTGACGTAGACAAGATTCGCCAGTTTTTGACGACAGGGACTGTATTTGAATTCATCAACCTGTTTTCGGGTGGTGCTCTGGATCAATTCAGCATTTTTGCTTTGGGCATTATGCCTTACATCAGTGCTTCCATTATCTTTCAGCTTTTGACACTTTCGATTCCAGCACTTAAAAAAATTCAGGAAGAGGGTGATGCGGGACGTAACAAAATCAATCAATGGACGCGTTATGCGACTGTTGGATTGGCGCTCATACAGGGTGCAGGCATCAGTTATGGTTTATTAAATCGTGGCATGGCCTTGCCTAATGTTGATGGTAGTCTTTTTATTCTGACGTCAATGCTCAGTTTGGCTACGGGTACAGTGTTTATCATGTGGCTGGGTGAGCAGATCACTGATCGCGGGATCGGTAATGGAATTTCGCTCATTATTTTTTCGGGTATTGTGACGAGAATGCCTGCAGGCATGCGTGATGCCTGGGTCAATCGAGATAGCTTTTTTGGGCTGATTGGCTTTTTGCTTCTTCTTGGTTTTATTTTTCTCATCATTGCAACGATTATTTTCTTTGAGCGCTGCCAAAGACGGGTTCCCATTCACTACGCTAAACGGGTGATCGGGAATAAGATGTATGCTGGGCAAACCTCGCATTTGCCGCTAAAAATCAATATGGCAGGTGTGATTCCCCCTATTTTTGCTAGTTCCATTCTTATGTTTCCGGCGACTATTGCCAGTTTTGCCACGTCTGAATTCATGGAAAAAGTCGGTGCTGTGCTGGCAAATGGATGGATTAATAACTCTCTTTATGTTGCGGGCATCATTTTCTTCACATTTTTTTATACGGCGATTGTTTTTAATCCAGTTGATGTTGCCGAAAATTTACAAAAGCATGGTGGGTTTGTTCCTGGTATTCGGCCAGGCAAGCCGACAACGGAGTATTTAGATAAAATTATTTCCAGAATTACTTTGGGTGGAGCCCTTTATCTAGCGGGGTTGTGTATTTTACCTCAGTTGCTCATTAACCAATTCAATGTTCCAGCAAGCTTGGCAACAACGTTTGGTGGGACGTCGGTTTTGATTGTGGTTGGTGTTGCGATGGATACAGTTTCGCAAATGGAATCTTATTTGATTTCACGAAACTATGAAGGTTTTTTGGGAACACGATCAGGACGATTTAAAGGCCGCAAAGGGTAAATGCATGAACCTGATTTTTTTGGGGCCGCCCGGTGCTGGTAAAGGGACTCAGTCTCAGTTTATCTGCGAACGTTACGGTGTCCCACAGATTTCGACGGGAGATATTTTACGTGCCGCTCGTAAAAATCAGACTGATCTTGGCAAGAAAGCTGAGTCTTTTATGAATGCAGGTAAGTTAGTGCCTGATGAAGTTGTGATTGGTATTGTTAACGAGCGTTTGGCGGCGCACGATTGTGCTGACGGTTTTTTGCTAGATGGTTTTCCACGAACAGTGCCACAAGCCGTTGCTTTGGCAGGTGCTTTGAGTCAACAGAAACGTCGGATCGATGCTGTGTTAAATCTTGTTGTTTCTGAGCTTGAGCTCGAAAAACGACTCGGTGGACGAATGGTTTGCAGGCAATGTGGAACCGCTTATCATGCGGATTTTGCGCCTAGCCAGCAGCTTGGTTTGTGCGATAAAGATGGCGGTGAGCTTTATCAGAGAGTCGATGATAAGCCAGAGGCCATTCGCGAGCGTTTGCAAGTTTACCGGGAACAGACTCAGCCACTGATCGGGTATTATCAGCAAGAGGGTGTACTTAAAACTATTGAGGGTCAAGGCAAAGTGAGTGATATCAGTTTGCGCATTGAACAGTTTTTGGAATCGTTTGTGTGATTATCCTTAAGTCTCATCACGACATCCAAAAGATGCGAGTGGCGGGTCGGATAGTTGCTGAAGTTCTTTTAAAACTCAGGGAGAAGCTTAAACCGGGTGTGACGACCAATGAACTTGATTGCCTAGCTGAGGCGCACATTCGCAAGAGTGGTGGTATTCCGACGTTCATTGGTTATCAAGGGTATCCAAAGACACTTTGTACTTCGGTTAATGCCGAAGTTGTGCACGGCATTCCGGGCTCTTATGTTTTACGTGAGGGAGACATTATAGGAATTGATTGTGGAGTGACTCATAGTGGGTTTGTTGCAGATGCTGCTGAGACTATGCCGATTGGTGTGATTTCTGATGCCGACGTAAAGTTAATAGAAACAACACGGCAGGCCATGTATGAAGGAATAAAGGCCTTTGCTGAGGGAAATCGAGTCGGTGATATTAGTTGGGGTATCCAAGAAATGGCAGAGAAGAACCGTTATGGTGTCGTAAAAGACTTTGTTGGGCATGGGGTTGGACAAAAAATGCATGAGGAACCACAGGTTCCAAATTTTGGAAGACCCGCTACGGGGCCCCGTTTAAAGGCTGGAATGGTCCTTGCGATTGAGCCGATGTTCAATTTGGGGACAGGCGATGTGAAAGTTCTCTCGGATGGGTGGACAGTCGTTACCAAAGATGGTAGGAACTCCGCGCATTTTGAACATACGATCGCATTGACGGAAAATGGAACTGAGATACTGACTGTGATGAACTATGCCTAAAGATGACGTGATTGAAGTTGAAGGGAGAATTTTGGAAAAGTTGCCTAACGCGATGTTTCGCGTCGAGTTAACGAATGGTCACAAGATTCTCGCCCACATCTCCGGGAAGATGCGGATGCACTTCATTAAAATCCTCCCGGGGGACAAGGTCAAGATCGAAATGTCACCATACGATCTTACCCGTGGGCGGATAACGTTCCGCGACAAGTGATGGCCAATGACAGCAAGATTAAGAGGGAGTTATGAAAGTCCGATCATCGGTAAAAAAAATCTGTGAAAAATGTAAAGTGATCAAGCGCAGGGGAGTTGTGCGCGTGATTTGCAATAATGCGCGTCACAAACAGCGCCAAGGTTAATTTAGTTAATTGGTTCGGAGGATAGCATGCCACGTGTTGCTGGTGTAGATATACCTGGGAAGAAAAAAGTTCCTTACGCGCTTCAATATATTTATGGTATTGGTCGTAAATTGGCTTGGGACATTGTTGTTGAACAAATTGGTGTGGACCCTGAGGTTCGCGCCGATGATTTAACCGATGATCATCTCGCCAAAATTCGACACCTGCTTGAAAATGTGTACAAGGTCGAGGGGACATTGCGTCGTGAAGTCGCAATGAACATTAAACGTCTGATTGATTTCGGCACTTACCGCGGCATGCGCCACCGTAAGGGGCTTCCTGTTCGCGGTCAGCGTACAAAAACAAATTCACGGACCCGTAAGGGGCCGCGTAAAACGGTGGCAGGCAAGAAGAAAGCACCGACGGCTAAATAATCTCATGGACGAGTTGTCTTTCATGGGCAAGTTCGTCTGAAGAGTTAGGAAGAAACATGGCAACCGAGAAAGACGCTGGAGCACCGGCAACTGAAGAAAAGGCCAGTAAAGGCAAAAAAGTTGCAGTTGCAAAAGGTAAAAAGAAGAAAGTCAAAAAGAACGTTTCGCACGGAATCGTTTTTATCAAGGCAACGTTTAACAACACCCTGATAACGATTACTGATACAGCGGGAAATGTGATCAGTTGGTGCACCTCAGGAGCTAGGGGCTTCAAGGGTTCCAAAAAATCAACGCCATTTGCTGCGCAAATTGCTGCTGATGATGCTGCTCGTAAAGCGATGGATCATGGCTTGAAAACAGCTGAAGTCTACATCATCGGACCAGGTGCTGGGCGTGAAACGGCTTTGCGTGCGATTGGTTCGGCTGGCATTCGTGTGACACGTATTCAGGATCGGACACCCATTCCGCACAATGGTTGCCGTCCTCCAAAAAAGCGTAGAGTTTAACAAATCGCGTGAGGGTGCTGATGTGTCGCTGATGACACATGAGAATGCTCGCACGAAAGATGACACAAAGTTATGGCACGATATAAAGATCCTGTTTGTCGCCTTTGCCGCCGCGAAGGTATGAAGCTTTTCCTTAAGGGTGACCGCTGTTACTCTGATAAGTGCGCCGTTGAGCGTCGTGAATACGCGCCAGGGCAGCATGGCCAGGGCCGCACCAAAGTTTCCGAATATGGCACTCAGCTGCGTGAGAAGCAGAAGATTCGCCGTATTTATGGCTTGCTTGAGCGTCAGTTCCGCAAAACTTTTCACGAAGCCGAGCGTGTGAAAGGTGTGACAGGGGAGAATCTGATCAAGATGTTGGAATCTCGTTTGGATAATGTTGTGTATCGTATGGGTTTTGCCAATTCTCGGACAGAAGCGCGCTTGCTCGTTAGCCAACAGCATTTTACTGTGAACGGGCATGTTGTGAATATTGCCTCTTACCGCGTAAAAGCTGGGGACAAAGTGAGCGTGCGTGACAAGAGTCAAAAGGTCACCCGTATTCAAGGCGCTCTTGATGCTGTGCAGCGCCGTGGTGTTCCTGAATGGATTTCTCTGGATGCAGCTAAATTCACAGCTACAATGAATATGATTCCTGAGCGGAGTCAAATCACATTGCCAATGAATGAGCAGTTGGTCGTGGAACTTTACTCGAAATAATCGCCAAACCTTTAATGGGAGAATAGATTTTATGTCGATTCCGATTTACAAAAACTGGCGCAGTTTGATTAAGCCAAAATTCGTTGAGATCGAAAAAGAAACTCGTGATGGCACCTATGCCAAGTTCATTGCCAAACCGCTGGAACGGGGTTTTGGGATTACGCTTGGGAATGCTTTGCGTCGTGTGTTGCTCAGTTCGTTGCAAGGGGCTGCTATTACATCTGTCAAAATTGATGGTGTTCAGCACGAATTCACAGCGATTCCAGGCGTACAAGAAGATGTGATCAACATCATCCTTAATCTGAAGAAGATTCGCCTCAAACTTCTTGATAGTGAATTTGTGACTATGACTCTGAAAGCGTCTGGTTCAAGGGTTGTGACGGCAGCCGATTTTGATACAGCGGGAGCTGTTGAAATTCTTAATCCCAATCAGGTTATTGCCAATCTGTCCGAAGAAGGTAAGTTGAACCTCGAAGTTGAAGTAGAAATGGGCAAAGGCTTTGTTTTGGCTGAAGAGCACAAAAAATCTGATGCGCCTCTTGGAACTATTTTCCTCGATTCACATTTTGCTCCAGTGGAAAAATGTAACTACACAGTGACTAATGCGCGTGTGGGTCAAGTCACAGACTATGATCGTTTGAATCTTGAAGTCTGGACCAATGGGGCTATTACGCCAGAAGATGCTGTGGCTTTTGCTGCTAAAATCGTAAAAGATCAGGTACAGTCATTCATCAATTTCGATGAATCCGATGAGCCAGAGGTGATTGAGCTTTCTGAACCAGAAGTTCGTGTGAATGAGAACCTCAATCGACGTGTTGAAGAACTGGAGCTTTCCGTTCGTTCAGCCAATTGCCTGCAAAATGCCAATATTCGCTACATTGGTGAATTGGTCCAGCGTTCTGAGCCAGAAATGCTTCGTACCAAAAACTTTGGTCGAAAGTCCCTCAATGAAATTAAAGAAATTCTTACCGAAATGGGCCTCGGCCTGGGTATGAAAATCGAAGGTTGGCGTTTGCCAGTGGAAGATGCTTCTGCTGCCGCTAAAGTTGAAGAAGAAGAATTTTAAGTTGTGCGGGATGATCCACTGCCGTTCGGCTTAAAGATAAGCCGGGCGGAGCTGATTCCTTCGCGCTGTTTGTTATGAGACATCAAGTTGCAGGCCGTAAGTTAGGTCGAAAATCCGCTCATCGTAAAGCTATGTTCCAAAACATGGTGGCTTCGCTCATCAAGTATGGGCGAATTCGTACGACTTTGCACAAGGCTAAAGAATTGCGCCCAATTGCCGATAAAATGGTGTCAATTGGGAAAGAAAATTCGTTGCATGCTCGTCGTCGAGCCTTCGATTTTATGCGGAATCGGGATGCTGTGGTACGACTTTTTGAAGTCATTGCACCAGCTTTTGCTGGACGCAAGGGTGGTTACACCAGGATCTACCATGCCGATGTTCGACCGGGTGATGCTGCGCCCATGGCTTTAGTTGAATACCTGGCTGAAGACATTGAAAAAATTGAGCCAAAGGTCGCTAAAGGCGATGCAAAGGCCAAACCAGCCAAAGCTAAAAAAGGTGTTGCTGAAAAGGTCAAGAAACCAGCTAAGGCTAAGGCCGAGAAGCCGGTTAAAAAAGACGCTGCCACTAAGCCTAAAAAGGCTAAAGCTAAAAAAGACGCTTAAGACTGCGCCGCTGGGTCCTATAACTTAGCTGAATAAAATGATTTCCGTGAATCTCTGTGCAGGTTTTGCTAGGCCATGCCTATGAAATCGCAATCTGTAAAAATTGGACTTGTGCAAATGGGTTGTTCTGCTGACGGGGAAGCCAACCTTAATAAAGCCATTCAAAGCATTCGAACACTCGCCAAGCAAGGCGCGCAGATTATTTGTCTACAAGAACTATTTACGAGCTTGTATTTTTGCCAGAGTGAAGATCATGCTAATTTCGATTTAGCTGAAGCTATTCCCGGCCCAACAACGGATCGTTTATCGGCCGTGTGTCAGGAGACTCAGACCGTTGTTGTGGCCAGTCTCTTTGAAAAGCGAGCTCCGGGACTTTATCATAACACGACGGCTGTCATTGATGCTGATGGGCGCTATCTCGGCAAATACCGAAAAATGCATATTCCCGATGATCCACTTTTTTACGAAAAGTTTTATTTTACACCAGGCGATCTTGGTCCGCAGGTTTTCGAAACGCGCTATGCGAAGGTTGGCGTGCTTATCTGCTGGGACCAATGGTATCCTGAAGCCGCTCGTTTGACGGCATTAAAAGGGGCCGATTTGCTTGTCTATCCCACGGCTATTGGTTGGTTATTGCCAGAAAAGGCTAGCTTTGGTGTCAAACAACACAATGCTTGGAAGACGATTCAAACAGCACATGCCATTGCTAATGGTTTGCCTGTCGTGAGCGTGAATCGCGTTGGCCTTGAGGGTGAAATCGAGTTTTTTGGCGCGTCTTTTGTCAGTGACCCATTTGGCGAAATTCTTTATCAGGCGTCTCATGACAAGGAAGAAAATGCTGTCGTGACAATTGATTTAGCCAATAACGAAGAAACTAGACGGCATTGGCCATTTTTACGAGACCGCCGTATTGATGCCTATGACGGACTGCTAAAGCGGTTTGACGACAAATAATATGAAGCCAAATTTTCCGTTATTGTCAGCACGTGGCTACCGTATTCCTGCTGAATGGGAAGAGCAGGAAGCTGTTCTCTTATCGTGGCCACACAATCTGGATACGTGGCCGGGAAAATTTGCACCGATTCCTGCCGTCTATGGAAGTCTCATTGGCGAAATTGTTGATCATCAAGCTGTGTGGCTTTTAGTCTGTGATGACGCCATGGAAATAGAAGCCAAGCGGTTACTGACGCTTGCTGGTGTGAATCACGCGCGGGTAAAATTTATCACCATGCCAACACGCGACACTTGGTGTCGAGACTTTGGTCCCATTAGTTTGGTCAAAAATGAGAATGGGCAACGTGTGCGCCTTTTCACAGATTGGATATTCAACGGTTGGGGTGGAAAATATTATACGCAAGGTTATCTAGAAGATGATGTTGTGCCAAGTCGTTTGGCCAAATTGTTTGGTGTTGAAGTGGCTGATATCCCCATTATTCTTGAAGGGGGTTCCATCGATACGAATGGACAAGGAGCCTTGATTACTTCAGAGAGTTGTTTGCTCAACAAAAATCGCAATGAGTCTTTCACTCTGTCAATGATTGAAGAGGTTTTACGAGACGCTTTGGGTGTTCGCCAGATTATTTGGGTTCCCAAGGGAATTGCTGGTGATGATACGGATGGCCATGTCGATGACACGGTGAGATTTGTGAATGCTGATACGGTCATCTGCATGGATGAACCCGATACCTCAGACGAGAATCATCTCATTCTTAAAGATGTACAGCAGAGGTTAAAAGGTGTTTTTCTTCAGAACGGTTTGCCACTGAAGACAGTGCTTTTGCCAATGCCAGATCCAGTCGAATTTGCGGGCGAGAGATTGCCAGCGAGTTACGCTAATTTTCTTATTACCAACAAAAAAGTTCTGGTGCCCATTTATCGTTGTCCCAAAAAAGATGCTGAGGCTCTCGCAATTTTACAAGCGTTATTCCCGACACGAAAAGTCGTTGGGATCGATGCGACTGATTTGGTGTTGGGGCTTGGTGCCATTCACTGCATCAGCCAGAATATTCCAGCCTTGTGAAACCAAAAATTCTTCATATTCAAAAGGTCAAAGGCATTTCCGGCTCAGAGAAGCATCTTGTTGATTTACTAACAGGACTAGCCAAAGTTTTTGAAATCCACTTTTTATTTTTGGAAGAGCCAAGCTTGTCGCAAGATGTGTATGCGGCTTTTTTTAAAGATACCGGCGTGACCATTCACCGGATGGCTGTGTCTGGAAATATCGATCTTCCTCTCATTTTCCGCTTGGCGCGGTTTATTCGTATGGAACGGTTTGATCTTATCCACACGCATTTGATTCATGCCGATATTCATGGGGCATTTGCGGCTATGTTGGCGGGCGTGCCGAGTGTGTCCTCTAAGCATGGCTGGGATATTTACGAACGGATGAATTTTCCTCAGCGCAAACTTTTACAATTGGCTTCGCGTTTGCCAAAGGCATTTATTTCTATTTCTCAGGCTTTGGTGTCTTTTGTGTATCAATATGAAGGTGTGGCACCAGAAAAAATAAAGGTGATTCCTTATGGGTTGGATCCTGTTTCGATGGCTCATTTCCCTTCACAAATTTTTGCAGAGTCAGCTTTGCGTTTGTTTTATCTGGGTCGCTTGGTGCCCGAAAAAGGTGTATTTGAACTTATCGATGCCATGGCTGAACTCAAAAGGCATGGGGCTCAAATTTATCTCGACATGGCAGGCATGGGGCCGCTCTTTGAAGATTTAAAGCGCTATATTCAAAACAAAGATCTTGGCGAGTGTGTGCAGCTTTTGGGTTTTCAAACGGATGTCATGTCTCTGCTTGCCAATCATCACGCTTTGATTCTTCCAACTTATGGTGAAGGTTTTGGTTTAGTGTGTCTGGAAGCGATGGCTATGAAGCGAGCCGTTCTCGCTAGCCATGTGACTTCGCTGCCTGATATTATTGTTGATGGTGTGACAGGCATGCTATTTGAGGCGCGCTCAAGTCAGGCCATCGTTAAAACTGTGCAGTCTTTACTTGGACAGATGTCGACTTTGGAAAAGATGGGCGAGGCAGGCTATGAGAGATTGCTCACGCATTTTTCCAGTAAAAATATGATTGATAGCACAGTTACTTTTTACCGGCAGCTTTTACAGGCGTGATGATGTTACAGACAGAAATGGGAGTACGCTAGATGCCTTATCTGGAAATTCAAAATTTGACTAAGTACTTTGTAGAAGGGGTGCCAGGAAATTCCGCTCTTGATGGAGTTAATTTGACGCTGGAGGCTGGAGAAAGTTTGGCTATTTGTGGCGCTTCAGGGGCAGGGAAATCAACTCTGCTTAATTTGATTGGCGGATTGGAGCGTCCCAATGCGGGGCGTGTCATTATTGATGGGCATGATTTATCGACTTTAAGTGAAACCGAGGAGGCTGCTTTCAGGTCAAAATCGCTTGGGTTTGTTTTTCAATTTCATCACTTGCTGGCCGATTTTACGATACTCGAAAATGTCATGATGCCGCTCTTGATTCAGGGTCGCTCGCAAGCTGAAGCTAAAGTGGCTGGTCTTGCGATTCTCAAAAGAGTGGGCCTCTCTGGATTAGAGGCCCGTTTTCCCCGCGAGTTATCGGGTGGCGAACAACAGAGAGCCGCTATTGCCAGAGCGGTTATTCACCAGCCAGCACTTATTTTGGCCGATGAGCCAACAGGCAATTTAGATGATGCCAATGGCATGGTAGTTTTTGATTTGCTTTGCGAGTTGAACCATGTTTTAAGAGCGACCTTAATCGTTGTGACTCATCACGACTCATTTGCAGAAAAACTTGGGAAAATCATGCGGTTAGAAGCAGGGAAGATTAAGAGCCTTACGCAGAATAACCCTCCCGCAAACGTCTGACATGTTCAAGCGAATCACCACCTTTTTTTTAGTTCTTTTGTTACTGTCTCCGCGTGCCGTTTTTGCCGAGTCAATTGTGAATGTTGATTTTTCCGGATTGGTTTCTGTTTCTGAACCGGCTGTTCGGGCTAAAATTCAGTCTCTTGAAGGGACGGAGTACAGCGAAGCCAGTGTTAATAAAGATGTTAAATCTCTCTATGCGACGGGCTACTTCAAAGATGTTTCTGTGAGTCGGCAAGCCACTGGTGGTGGTGTTAAACTGGTTTTTTCCCTTATCGAAAAAATGACTGTCGGCAAAGTCACTGTTCAAGGAAATAAGAAAATTAAAAAGGATGAAATTCGGGAAGCTCTGAGTCTTCGCGATGCCGATCTTTTAGATCCTGCCAAAATTGCAGAATCCAAAAAAGCCATTTATCGGCTCTATGAGAAGAAGGGGTACTACCTGGCTGATATCGATTCTTCTATCGAACCTTTCGATGCCGACGAAAATCAGGTTGAACTCGTGTTCACCATTCATGAGAACAAAGCTGTCAAGATCAAGCGTATTCGCTTTATAGGCAACAAAGATTTTAACGATAAAAAATTACGTGGAAAAATTAAATCCAAGGAAAAGGGATCTTTTTCTTTTGTGTCTGGCAGTGGCAAGTTGAATCTGGAAAAACTGGCCAGCGATGTCCAGATGCTGCGGTATTTTTATTTGGACAACGGTTATCTGCATGTCAAAGTTGATGAGCCCAGTGTCACCCTAACACGTGATAAAGAGTCCATTTACATTAGTCTTCCTGTCCATGAAGGTAAACCTTTTACGGTTTCTTCAGTGGCTGTCGCTGGCGATCTGCTGACGACGGAAGAAGAATTGACGCGGCAGTTCGCACAAAAAGCCGGAAAGCTTTATCGCAAATCACTTGAAATTGAAGACCTGCAATTTCTTGAGCGTTTTTATGGGGATCAGTCTTACGCTTTTGCCAACATTGTCCCTCAGATCGATGCAGACGATGTCTCTCACACGGCCAAAGTGACTTATTATGTACAAAAGGGGCCCAAAATTAAAATTGGCAAGATTTTGATTAAGGGCAACGATGTCACGCGGGATAAAGTCATCCGTCGTGAACTGCGTATTTTTGAAAATGCTTACTATAGTCAAACGAATTTGGAGATGTCCAAAACTAGGCTGTATCAGTTGGGTTATTTCGAAAGTGTGAATGTTTCTACTCCACGTGCCGAAGACGACAGCAAGGTCGATGTCATTATTGAAGTGAAAGAAAAGAACACAGGCTCTTTTAGTGTTGGGGCAGGATTCTCAACGCTGGAGAGTTTTATTTTCACAGCTTCAATTCAAAAAGATAATTTCTTTGGCATGGGTTGGAGTGGCGGTGTATCGGCTAATATTTCCAAATTACGCCAAGATTTCAGTGTTAGCATGTCGGATCGTTATTTTCTTGATACCAAGTGGTACTTTGGTTTTACAGCACAGCGTTTTCAATCAGCCCTCAATCGTGATTTTGACCAAAGTCGATTTGGTGGCACGGTTAGTTTTGGGCGTGAGATTTTCGACTTTTTCGATGTGCGAATGGGTTACCAGATTGAAGACGTTTCTGTGGCTAATTTTTCCTCGCAGGTTCCAGCTTTCTTCCAGCAAAATGCGTCTGGGTTGACCAGTGGTGTGTTTGGGTCTCTGACTTACGATCGCCGGGACAATAAACTTTTAACGACGAAGGGCTATTTTGCCACAGTGGTTGGTGAGTACATGGGTGAAGCTTTGGGCGGAACCAACAACCATTGGAAAGTCACCAGTGATACGCGTACATTTTTCCGACTGCCTAAAAAAATCGTGCTCAAAGGGCGCGGCATGTTTGGATACATTAATTCTTTGGAGAGTGATCCAGTTGCCTTGTTTGACCGTTTTTTCTTGGGGGGTGTTAATTCTCTGAGAGGTTATGATCTTAACACCATTGGCCCACAAATTCGTGTGCCTCAGACGTCGACGGGTGGGGATTTGCCGTTCAGTTATGGTGGCAACAAAATGCTGATGTTCAATGTTGAACTTGAACTACCGCTTTATGCACAAGCTGGCGTCGCAGCTGTTATTTTCTTTGATGCGGGCAATGCTTATGGTGAAACTGAAAGCATGACTTTAACAGGTTTACGTTTGGACTATGGCGCGGGACTGCGGTGGAATTCTCCTTTTGGTCCTATGCGATTTGAATGGGGCTTTCCCATCAATAAACAGGAGGGTGAATCAGGTGCTGTCTTTAACTTCACCATTGGTTCAAGCTTTTGATATGGTTATCTATGATTTTCAATGTGCGACTGGACATCGGTTTGAAGGTTGGTTTCCCACCGTCAAAGCTTATACCCAGCAAAAACGGCAACGGCTTATTGCTTGCTCGGTGTGTGGTTGTTCAGAGTTGAGCAGAATTCCCGCTGGTGGGCATGTGGCCAGCGCAGAACTGGCGCCAAGTACATCAGCCTTGACGCAAAAAAACAAGATCTACAGTGAGTCTGCTCACGATCTACCCTTTGATCCCGTGTTGTTGTTCAAGGCGATTGGACGGCAGATTCATCAGACACATCGTGATGTTGGTCATGATTTTTCTGATATGGCTGTTCGTATGAATAAAGGGGAAATTCCTCATGAACCCATTCGTGGCAAGGCAGATGAGGATCAAAGAGAGCTATTGGATCATGAGGGCGTGGAATATGTCTTGGTGCCCAAGCTTTCAGACAAGTACGAAAATTGATTTAAACCTAATTTTCTGACCAAGCGTTAGTAGAAAAGTCGTCGCCGACTCGCTTGCTTAAGATTTGAGTCGGCGATTGACGCCGTTCCTAAAATTTCTTATGACCCCCTTCCAATACAAGGAGTTTTCTATATGTTTAAGAAGTTGTTCGTTTTAAGCCTCGT
>Ga0209824_10000595_pt1 | contig 22222 bp, 16 predicted proteins | sample VDWuncwatermetaG_FD_184124 | JGI IMG/M metagenome (GOLD analysis project Ga0209824, IMG submission 184124) | Wastewater microbial communities from Netherlands to study Microbial Dark Matter (Phase II) - VDW unchlorinated drinking water (SPAdes)... ...
GTGTTAGGAGAAGGGAGACTCGTCAATCTCGTCTGCGGCGACGGACATCCGGCAAGTGTGATGGACATGAGCTTTGCCAATCAGGCCTTGGCCTGTGACTATCTCCGGAAAGAAGGCGCTTCTTTAGGAAAAAAAGTGTATGAAGTCCCGCGGGAGATCGACGAAGAAATCGCCCGTCTTAAATTAAAAAGTTTGGGAATGAAGATTGATGCTCTAACCGAGGAGCAGAAGCGTTATCTTACCTCATGGGAGGCAGGCACATAATCTAATTCTGTGTAATGTGGATTGTGTAACGTGTAATGGGACTACCCCAACTTTACACATTACACATTGAACATTACACAAAGTATTTTCCTTCCTATCGCGCCCGCCATAAGAGAACAATGCCTCCTATCCCGAAAAAGAGATTCGCTGACCAAACGGCAAGCCAAGGGGGGAGGATTCCTTGCAGACCCAAATTGCTTGTGATGACGAAGGTGACATAGAAGGAAAAGCATAACGCCGCACTGATTCCGATACCCCGCAGCATCCCCACCGCCCGCTTCTCCCTGAACACCAAAGGAAATCCGATCAGAATCGTCATAGGATTTGAAAAAGGATAAGCGATCTTTTTGTGAAGTTCCACACGAAGCCGGCGGATGACAGAAGGAGAAGTTTTTCCTTCCAGTCTTTTAATATGGGCCCGGAGTTCTTGAAAATTCATCATTTCTCCCTGACGTTTCGCTTTCAGGAGATCCTCCGGTTTCACAGACGATGGGAATCTGTCCTTAGTGAAGAAGAACGGCTCTCCAACCAATTTTCCTTTGGGGTCGAGTTGATATTTTCTACCGCGTGAGAGGATCCAGCTGTTTTCTGCAAAACGGGCCTCTTCCGCCTGGATTTTGAGTACTGGAACATGGTTTTCGTCGTCACGGAAAATGACCAGATCATGGAGAACCCTCCTCTTGGCATCGTAGGAGGAGGCGTAAATCAAATCCCTCCCTTCTCCAAAGAGCGCCACATTTTTTAAAATCTTCTCTTTCGAAGAGCCTTTCTGCGATTCCAGTTTTCCTTCCTTGATGAAATTGACCTTGGCCATTGCCGCCGGAACGATCGTTTCATTGACCCAAAAAGAGAAGACCCCGACCAGGACGCCTAACGCAAGGAAGGGAAGGAGAATACGAAAAAGGCTCATCCCGCTGGCCCGCATGGCAGTAATTTCGTGGTGCTTGTTCAAAAGTCCCACGCTGTAGAGGCACGCCACCAAGAGTGCCACGGGACTCGTTTGCACGAAAGTGAAAGGGATAAAATGGAGATAAAAGTTGAGGAGAAGGATGAGAGAAGGACGAAACTTGAGAAGTTCATCCAGACGGTTGAAGAGGTCGATCACGATGACCAGGGAACTAAAGGTTAGGATGCAGATCACGAAGGGGATCAGAAAGTTTTTTGAAAGATATCGGTCGAGGATATTCATGGACGCCCCTCGAGCGTTTGGACAGTGAGGAAAAGACCGATGGCAGCCAGGAGGATATTCGGAAGCCACATGGCGAAAGATGCGTCCAAAATTCCGCGTAAACTCAGGGCTTCTCCCAAAGCGAGGAAAATCCAGTAGATAAAAGCCACTCCCATGCTGACGGCGAAATTAATTGATTTTTCCGTCCGACCGGTACGGATGGCGAGCGGGAGGCCGATGAGGATGAAGACAAGGCTTGAGAATGCCATGGAAAGTCTTTCATGGATTTCTGTGGCCAAAGGAGCGATGTCAATTCCTTCTTTCTGGTATTTCTTGATTTTCTGCGAAAGTTCCCTGAGGCCCATATCTTTCGGTTTTTTTGAAATGTCTTCTTTGAAAGCACTTGAGAGTCTCAGATTGATGAGGTAGGTCTTGAAATTGAGTTTATAAAAAGTTTCCGGATGTTGTGGATTCGATTCGTCGCTGGTGCCATCCGTCAGTTTCAGCGTGATAACGTCTTTGTCGGGGGAGGTGAGAATCTGGCCGGTTTTGGCAATGATGGTGCGCGGAGGACGATTTTCTTGGGGCTGGTAGATTCGGATATTTTTGAGTATCCCCTTATCAATTTCGTAAATAAAGAGAACATAATCGCCAAACCCCTCGATAAACGTCCCCGCTTCAAGGATACTCGTCGGGTTTTTGACGCCGATCTCCTTCAGAAGCTTGCGGTAGGCAAAATGGGTTTTGGGGAGGAGTTGGTCATTCAGGGCTACAGAGCCGAGGCTGAGAAGGAGGCCGAGCACCACAACGGGGAAAGCGAGTTTAAAGAGACGCACGCCGCTCGCCTGCATGGCAATGATTTCGCGGTCTGCCGAAAGGCGTCCAAAGACAAAAATCGTGCTGGTCAGAAGGGACAGTGGAATCGTGAACCCCAATAGATACGGCATGAGGTATAGAAAAAGTTTCATGACAGAGAAAAGATCAACGCCTTTCGTCATGACAAGCTCAGCAAGTTTCACAAGGTTTCCAACGAGAAGGATGAAAGTGAAAAGAAGCATCGCGATGAGGAAACCGACGACGACTTCTTTCAAGATGTAATTCTGAAGGATGTTCATCCTGTGACTCCTCCCGCGAGCGCTACTATTGAAATCTCTCTTGCCCCCGCGACCCGGAGGACCTCTGCGCAGGCGGAAAGTGTGGCTCCCGTTGTCACGATATCATCGATAAGAAGGAGATTTTTTCCGGCATAAAGAGAAGGGTTTCTCACGCGGAACGCATCCCGTACATTTTCAACCCTTTTTTCCCTCGGAAGGGAGGATTGGGGAAGCGTGGCACGGACGCGAATCAAATTTCCGGAAGAGAAAGGAATATGGAGCGCTTCGGCAAGCGCCTTGGCCAAGAGAGCGGATTGATTAAACTGTCGTTCTCTCTCTTTCTGCCGCTCCAAAGGAACAGGAAGGACCTCTTCGAATACAAAAGGATGAAGTTCGTCTTTCAGAAATGTGATAAGGAGTTGGGCGAGAGAGTTTGCGATCGGCTTTCTTCCCTCATATTTGAGTTTGTGAAGCGTTTCCCGAAGGGCCCCTTCATAGGGAGCGACGAACCAGAGGTGATCAAAAGGGAAATGTTTCCCCTCACACATCCCGCATCGCGGAGCGCTCTTTACGCCGGCATAATGCCTCCCACAACTTGGGCAGAAGGGAGGAATATTTTTCGGAATTTGGGAAAGACACCGGAGGCAAAGGCCGCCCCTTTCATCCATCGCGAGCCGTTTTTCACACAGGGCACAATGCGGCGGATAAATGAGATCGAGAAGAGAGGAACCGCCTTTTTTGATCATCTCTTGAAGAGAGAGCATGTCGTTACCTTACCACATCTCGTGACTTCCTTTCAACCCCCTTCTCTTGATCTCCCGGACGATTTTGAGTATACTTTCCTCGAGGAGTCCGGAAGGAAAGGGTACGGGATGGATAAGATGAGGATGCCAAAAGGAGTGATTTTGCTTGTGACGCTTTGCGTGATGACATTTCTTTCAGGGTGCGGGGAACCTCTTGAAACCCCGCAGCCTCAAAAAAATGCTCCCTTTAAGTCGGGAGATTCTTACCGTTACTAGTCTTTCTTGTTATTGACAAAAGTTCCAAAATGAGATATACTTAAAGAAGAATGACGACGGTGAGACGATGGTCGACACAAATATCCAAGACTATGAAAGGCTGATTCAGAAAAAGGTCGCGAGCAAGGTAGCGGATTACCACGACTACCAGGATTGCTGCCAGGAATGTCGCATCCGCGTTTGGCGGTCGTTCGGAAAGTACAATGAAAACGATTCAAACGGGATGAGTCTCAAAAACTGGGTGACCTTGCAGATCGACTCTGTCATCAGTAATTTCCTGAGAGACACCTATTATACGGAACGGGCAAGACGGGAAATTCCTTATGGCCTCCTTTCAGACATAGAACTCCTCTTTGGGGTCCACCGTACGGAGGAGATTGAGGAGACTGACGAAGCGGTTCTCAAGGACCGCGGCGCTTCCGGGGACATCACACAAACTCTCTTCAAGCGATGGGTGGAATCTCAGGGACGGCAGGAAACGGAGTTTAAGGAACTGGAGGAGGAAATCCTCCGGAATTTGAAACCGATGCAGGGGGAGATCTACAAGCGGCTGAAAGATGGGTATACCCAGAGAGAAATTGCGGCAAACCTCAACCACGGAACGATCAGCCAGCCTTATGTCAACAAACAGATCGGAGTGATTAAAGAGGTAGTCATCCGAGTCCTTCGCCGACGGGAATTTTTTTGAAATGAAACCCAGACTTACGGAGCAACGCGCTCGTAAGTCTGTGGTTGAATTTCACCCTTGACATCTTTGATGTCAAGGGTTTAATTCGCCCAAACAACTTACGTCGGACGACGTAAGTTGTAGGCTCATTAAAAAAGTAGTTATCAAAACACTAGGCTGGGGGGAATTAATAGTATGGAATCCTCAAAAAACGAAGGGCGCTAAAAGCGCCCAATTTTTTTGCCTACCGTTTCGATTCACTCCGTAACCTATTCATTTTAAATAAGTTATAAAAACTCTGGAGAGAAGATGATCAAGGTTCAAAACCTTGCCAAGAGCTTTGGTCCTTTGTGGGCTGTAGAGGATGTCTCTTTTAGCGTAGAGAAAGGAGAGTTCTTCGGTTTCTTAGGCCCCAACGGGGCAGGCAAGACCACCACCATTAATATCCTTTGTACGCTTCTTTCCCCCACAAGAGGGGAGGCGACCGTGGCGGGGTATGATGTGGTGCGAGAGCCGAATCAGGTGAGGCGATCGATCGGGATTATTTTTCAGGATCCAAGCCTTGACGAACGGCTCACCGCGTTTGAGAATCTCCGTTTCCACGCGATGTTGTATCACCTTCCCTGGAGAGAGACTAAAGAACGGATGGAATCGCTCCTTTCCATGGTCGGTTTGAGCGGGCGGCGTAACGACCTTGTCAAATATTTTTCGGGAGGAATGAAACGGCGCCTTGAAATCGTTCGCGGGCTCCTCCATTCCCCGCAACTCCTTTTCCTGGATGAGCCGACTCTTGGCCTCGATCCGCAGACGCGCAAATACATCTGGACCTATGTCCGGGACCTTCAGAAAAAGGAAGGGCTCACCCTTTTTATGACTACCCATTATATGGAAGAAGCGGACCAATGCGACCGGATTGCGATTATCGACGCGGGGAAGATCATTGCACTCGATACCCCGACCGCTTTCAAACGCTCCCTCGGGGTTGGATCGCTCGAGGAGGTCTTTCTGAAACTGACGGGGCGCGAAATCCGCGAGGAAGATGCCTCGGAGAAGGATCAGCTGCGGGACCTTCACAGGAAGTGGATTGGAAGAATGCGCTAATTTGAGAAGTGACCACAACTCATCCCTAGGAATGGAACTTCAGTCGATTTACACGGTGTGGCTCAGAGATCTGGTCCGCATCAGGCGTGACCGTACCCAGCTCCTCGGATCGCTCGCCCGGCCGATTCTCTGGCTCCTTTTCCTCGGCATCGGGATGGGCCCCGTCTTTCATTCAGACATGGAGATGCCGTACCTACACTACCTTTTTCCGGGGATTATCGCGATGAATCTCCTATTTGCTTCTTTTCTCTCGGCGATCTCCATTATCTGGGACCGGGAATTCGGATTTTTGAAAGAGATCCTTGTCTCGCCCATTTCGAGAAGTTCGATCGCTTTTGGGAAAGCGGCGAGCGGAAGCACCATCGCTGTTTTGCAAGGGCTGGTGGTCCTCGCATTCGCCCCCCTGCTGCATATTTCTCTTTCATTTTCCTCCCTTTTCCTTTTAATCCCCTCCATGTTTCTGGTCGCCTTTACCTGTACCTCGATGGGGATCGTTCTGGCGAGCCGGATGACCTCCTTCGAGGGATTCGGAACGATCGCCAACTTCGTCATTATGCCGATGTTTTTCCTGAGCGGCGCTATCTTTCCCCTTGACCGGATTCCGACCTGGCTTAAACTCCTCACCCGCCTCAATCCGCTCACCTACGGTGTCGATCAGTTCCGGTGGATTCTTTACGGAGTGCATCGCTTCCCGGTCGCCTTCGACCTTTCCTTCAACATCTTTTTTTCACTCCTCATGCTCGGGCTCGCCATCGCGATGTTCAAACGGAGCCCTGCCTGAATTCAAGAGAAACAGAGACGCAGAGAGGCAAAGAAGCAGAGATTTATCGAGTTTTTCTCTGCTTCTCTGTTTCTTGCTTCTCTGCCTCTTTGAGGGTATACTTGTAGTAAGATGCCGGAAGCCGTCACACTCCAACAACTCCTTTCAGAACATACGAAAGAGGGGATTCTTTACGAAAAACTCCCCGACCAAGAGGTCCGTTGTTTTTCCTGCGGCCACCGGTGCCTGATCCGCGAAGGACGTGACGGTATCTGCAGGATTCGGTTCAACCGGGGTGGCGTCCTCTACGTTCCAACAGGATATGTCGGAGCGCTCCAATGCGACCCGATCGAGAAGAAACCTTTCTTCCATGCCTTTCCAGGTCGTGACGCCCTCAGTTTCGGGATGCTCGGGTGTGATTTTCACTGCGGCTATTGTCTCACGTCCCAGGTGTTTATCATTACTGAGCAGGGACCAGTAGCGATAGGAGAACTTTTCTCAAAAGCGGAAATCATCTCTGAGGCAAACGGTACTTCCATCGCCCATCTTAAAGGACTTTCGGTTTACACCCACACAGGTGAAGTCCATCCGGTCAAAGCACTTTTTAAGCATAAATATCAGGGAGATATTTTGGAACTTCAAACCTATTATCAACTTCCATTGGAGTTGACTCCTGACCACGAAGTTCTGGCCATTCACTATCAAAAGGACAAACCGCTCCCGGCCCCTTCTTTTTTGCCCGCCAAAGACTTAACCCCTCAACATTATCTTGCCATTCCTAAGAATTACAATTTTTCTCACGAAACGGTTTTCGATTTAGCGGAGCTTTTAAAGAACAAAGCAAAACCTATACGTCACAAAAGAATTTTAAGCCGTCCTTTCCTCGAAAAGATTCTTGATCTGACAAAACAAGGATTATCGTCTCGAGAAATCGGTCGTTTGGTTAGCAAAAGCCCTTCCCATGTGAGACATCTGCGCAGCAAGGTGCAAAATGGGAAATGGAATTTGGACAACTTGTTTACACGGCCCGGCCAGCTTCTGATTGAGGAGAACCGCGTTCGGTTTTCGAAAGAGCGTGGGCCTGGGACTCTTCAACATATTCCGCTTGATGAAAAGTTGGCCGAGTTGTTCGGTTACTACTGTGCGGAAGGATGCGTCCTTCATGACAAAGATCGGGTCCTTGCCGCAGAGGTTGTTTTCGCCGTAGGACTTCACGAAACGAAGCTAGCAGAGAGAATTCAAGATCTCGTTCAGGAAATTTTTGGAGTTAAGGCCCAAGTGGTTAAACGAAATACCACCTTGGGTGTTATTCTCTCTAAAAGTTCCGTGGCCCTTTTCTTTGAAGAAATTTGTGGAACGGGGTCTCAGAAAAAACGTGTTCCAACTGCTCTTTACCAAGCTCATCGTCCTGTTGTTGAGGCTTTTATTGCTGCGTATGTAAAGGGAGACGGACATTGTTATCCGAATGGGAAAATTTCCATTACTACAGTTTCGGAAAATTTGGCAACGGGGCTTCAATGGCTCCTATTAAAAACCGGAAGACTACCTCAACTCATCAAATGCAAGCAAGATCCGGAGCGAAAAATTATTGGACGTTCTGCAACATATGCTCCTTTCATCTATTTTGTTAATTGGTATCCAACGATGTCGAGAAGGAGTTTTGCCGTCGAAGACAGTAATTATTTTTACATCAAAATTAAACGGATACATATCAGGAAATTTGATGATTATGTCTATAACATGGAAGTTGAGAAGGATCATTCTTATCTGGCGTCCTGTATCGCCACGCATAATTGCCAGAACTGGATTACCTCCCAGGCGATCCGCGACCCGAATGCGATCGCACCGCCGCAATATGTGACGCCGGAGGAATTGGTGCGGCTTGCCAAAAAATATCATGCACCGGTCCTCGCCAGTACCTATAACGAACCTCTCATCACGAGCGAATGGGCGGTAGAAGTCTTTCAGGTCGCAAAGCGCGAAGGCCTCAAGTGCGCCTATATCTCAAATGGAAACGGGACGCCAGAGGTTCTCCAATTTATTCGCCCCTGGGTGGACCTCTACAAAGTGGATCTGAAAAGTTTTGACGACCGGCATTACCGTCAGCTCGGAGGTGTTTTAAAGGTGGTCCTTGAGACGATTGAACGGTTGAAAGTAATGGGATTTTGGCTTGAAATCGTGACGCTCACGATCCCCGGTTTCAACGATTCGGATGAAGAACTTGCGAGCATCGCGAAATTTCTTGTTTCAGTCTCCCCGGAAATCCCTTGGCATGTCACCGCCTTTCACAAAGACTACAAGATGACAGATCCTGAAAATACGAGCACAAAGACACTGCTACGCGCCGCACAGATCGGCGAAGCAGCGGGGTTAAAGTTTGTGTATGCGGGAAATCTTCCCGGACAGGTAGGTCGGTATGAAAATACGTATTGCCCCACCTGCAAGACTGTCCTCATCGAGCGCTACGGCTACACCATTTTGAGGGATCTCCTGACGCCGTCAGGGGGAATGTGTCCAAAATGCAAGCAAAAGATTCCGGGGGTGTGGAATTGAAAAAGACAATCCTTTTTTTGATTCTTTCTCTTTTTTCCCTTCAGGGGGTCAGTGCTGCGTCCCAAAAGGTTCCGGAAAAGCCCTCTCCGAAGACCTCCGAAGAAAGGAAACGCGTGGACAAGACACTTCTCACCCAAGAACGGGGGAAACCGATTCAGGGAGAAGCGATCAAGGGGAAGCTTAAAACCAACTCTGAAAAGACTCTCACCAAAAAGCTCGTGACCCATCCCCCCAAAAAATTCAGAAGCGAGCCGGCTTACCAGGGCACCGAGAAGGTCAAGCAGCCCTTGGTAGCCGAAGGGAACAAAATTTCCAGAAAGCCGCTCACAGGAGATAAAAAACAGATCTCGCGGCAAAGCCGGTTTAAGCCGGATTCGATCACGCAACCTCTAAATGAGGCCACGACTTATGGAACAAAGTGACGTAAGTCGCCTGGCCGAATTTACCCCGCCCTTTTGGCAAGGGTAAAACAATTACCAAAAGAGCGGGGTCAAATTCAGGCAATAAGTTATGTCGCTTTTCAAGCTCCATAACTTATGCCTTCATTTGAGTTACAATAAGTAAATCGACGCAGAAGTTATAAATTCTCCATTGACAATACCCCCTTTATCAGGTATACTTTCCCAGTAAGTTTCAAGCTGAAAGAAAGTACTTCCAGATAACTGCGGATCTGGATGGGGGAAGCGGTCTTACGCTGTAAGTGGTGCCGAAGGGGTGACGCGACCTAGGGCTCCCATTCGCCTGCAGACCCGAAAGGGCGAAGCCCCTGCCTGCCGGCAGGCAGGGAATGGGATAAGGTCACGGCAGTGGTTCGATGGACTCACCATCCTTCTCATTCGACGTTGCTCATGATCCTTCGAATGATCCTGAGAGACATCGAAGGAGAATCATCCTGAGCGAAGTCGAAGGAGACCCCGAGGCAATGAAGCAGACCGAGGAAACCGAGTTGCCTGGAAAGGCGGCTCGGTTTTTTATTTGAGGCTATGACTTATGGAGTCTGGAGGACGACATAAGTCATTAGGCCGAAAATAATCCGCCAATCTTTGTGGCGGATGTTTTTACCCTAGATTTGAAAGAGTTTTAAAGCGATTCAAATGACAAAAAATCTCAAACATCTCATCACACTCATTTTGATCGAATGTTTCCTCGTTACATCCCTTTGTCCTAAATGGGCCTGGGCAGGGGAACGCCTTCCTTCCGCAGTGGGGAGACGTTTTTCCCCTTGCCCAGGCTCTTCTTTGTTGAGGCCAAAATCGGCCGTCGGAGACGAGGCCCTTCGACAAGCGATTTCTGGGACATCCGCAAGAGATGGCGGTGAACATACCGTCAGCCCTCTGGTCAAGTCTCCCCAGTTCCATTCCAGTTATGCCTTGCTTGGACGGGGTCTTCCGACCGAAATTCTTGGGGAAAAAATTGAAATTTTTAAGGGGGTTCAGGCCGTTGATGCGAGAGGCTATCTCATTCCTCACAAACCTCTAACAAGTCCCTATACCCTTTTCTCGCAACTTTTGAACAAAGACGAAGAGCCGTATCGGAAAACAAGGGAGCTTTTTGCAAGTCTTGCACGGCATCATCATTTCAGGTTTGCCCGCGGGATGAAAACACTGATGCGCAGAGAAAGGGAGGGACGGATTCTCATCCATGTTTCCTTGGTCGATCCTCGATACACACCCCCTAAGGAGATTTTTTGGGAATTCTGGGTAACCCTTCTACGATCTTCCGCGATCCGCCACGATCCGGAGCTGGTTGGGACTTCACCCGACGTTTTCACCGCACAGCTCCTCGGTCTTCTGGGTGAAGTAGGCCGTCTCATCCTTATGGGGAAGGAAAAGAGAGAGAAATTGAAAGGGTATCTCCTCTCACTTGCGCAGTCACCCGACTTCTCTATCGATGTCGCTTTCCTAAGACGCTACATGGAAACGGTGGATGAAATTGAAGACGTATTTAGAAGGAATTTTATCAATCTTACAAGAAGAACTCGCCAGATCTATACCAATTTTGCTCTCAGTCTTGCCCTTCCTCCCCTTGTCCGCCTCTTGAATCCGAAAGGATGGCCGGAAGAGGCCGTTTCCGAGTTTGTCATCCCGCAAGACTTCCGTATCCGTCTTGCCACCGAACTGAAGCGTCTCCGCCGAGCGGACGAGTTTCAACGTCTTATCCGGACTATCGACGGGGAAGGAGATCCGAGGGTGCCGGAGACCGCAGTGATCGGTGATATCAAAATGGATGCACGGGTCCTGAATCTTCTTTTAAGGAGGGCTGTTGAGCGGGATGTGGACAAAATTATCATGATGGGAGATATTTTTGGAAAAAGTCGCGGTCGATCGCAAGAGGCCGTCTCTCCTTTAGCCGTTTATGACATGTTTCTGAAATTTGAAAAGACTTTTCAAGGGAGAGGGATCTATCTCTTCGGGCCAGATGAACTTGTCTTTCTTTTTACCATGATGGGTTATCCTGGTTTGGATGAGGCTTGGGACAGTGTGTATGGTGGCGAGGCCTTCCTTGAGGCACGGAATAAAGAAATTCGGCACTACAATGAAGAAGCCGTTCGGCAAAAAGGAGAAGATGCTGAACTCATTCCAGAAGTCGATCTTCATAATTTCCGAGATGATCCAAGACTCAGAGAAGTTGCGGAATGGATGAAAAGGCGCTTTTATATCTACCACCTGGATGAGTTTGGGATTCTTTATGTCAACGGGGCTCTTCCGGGTGCTTTAGGAGGGAAGAAACAGGTCTCCTTCGCGGACTGGGACAGGCTCGAAGAACTGATCCGGACTACAGACACCTTCAAAGCAAACGTCTTCCATCGTCTCATGGATGTGAATCTTTCGCCAGTGATGGCTGCGGGTTGGAAAGAGGACAGTCAGAAATTGAATCTTGAGGAATTTCTTCCATCGATCCAGGTGGATGGAGAGGGAGGACATGAAGTCACCGCCATCATGACGGAGGCCCCGAATTTTAATATTCAAAATATGAGTTTCGGAAATGACTTTGATGATCGAGAAGCTGAGGGAGGAGTAGGGGTTGCCCTCCGGTTTATTGGACGGAATGGCATCCAGGTAGATCGTTTCGAAGACGGAAAGTGGGTGACCCTCACGGAGGAATCTCCCGAATCCTTTTTGGGAAGGGTTCGCGAAAATCATAAACGTCGGATCAAAATTGTTGCGGAAAATCTTGCTCGAGAAGATAAAAAAGTTCTTTCTCTCTTAACACGGCGTGACATTTCCGAGGAAAACGAGATTCTCCGGTGGGTCAAACAGATCCAAAACGACGTCCAAAGGGGAGCAAAAATTTCAGAACTCGTGGAGGAACCTCTGATGAGGGTTGCGGAAGAGGTCTTGTATATAGGAGGGGAGATGCCGAACCGGGAGGATCTGGCTCAGGTCCTGGGAATCGAAGTCTTCCACGGGAATATTCTCTACAACGAAGAGACAAAAGAGGCGGTCCTTCTTGTGGGTAAAGAAGGAATCGGCCGTTCCTATATTACATGGCTTCTGGTTGGGGCGAAAGATCCCCTGACGGGTAGACGCCTCTATCCAGGCTGGACTTTAATGAGTCATGAATTGACACAGCTCTTTGCGATCGGAGGAATGATTTTCGGAGGGACCCGGCCACTACGCGAACTTCGTCCAGAGTGGCGGGAGCTTTATTATCTGGATAAAGAAGGAGAAGTAAAGAAAACAGGTATTTTACCAAAGGAAGCGGTCGTTAAGATCTCAAGAATTATTTTGCTTACAGATGAAGAAATCACTGTGGTAGCACGGTCAAGGATGAAGGAGCTTTTCAAGAAAGGCGAGAAGACTTTGCAGGGAGAAAAAGTCGAGCAGATTCTTGCGATTCAGGAGAAGGCAAGCCAGATTCCATCAGATGTCTTAAAAGAGGCATTGCACAGGGTCCATATTGAAAAATTCCATGTCGGTGTGACACGAGATATCCGAAGTCTGCGGCTTCCGAGAATTGCAGCGATCATCGATGCGGATGTGGGGCAGAAGTGGTGGGGCTCCCGATGGGGCGCTTGGTTCCTGACCCATTTCCCACCAGGAAGCAAGTTGTCTCAGGTCCTCAAGGAGTTGCGGCACGAAAGGGAATTCCCTGCAGCGGGTCTTTCCAAAAGAGAGCAGAAGGTAGAGCGGGGCGAGGGAAAGGGCGCTTCTGATGGTGTCGAGAAGCGGATTGAAGAAATCGTTCCAGTGACCAACCCTCTAGGGCTTCATGCAAGACCCTCTGCAAAAATTGCCAAGGTCGTGAATGCATCTAAAAGTAACGCTGCGATGATGCATCTTAGAACAGGCGACGTCGCAGATGCCAAGAACGTTATGGAACTGATGACACTTGCTGCAGAAGAAGGGGACGAGCTCAAGGTTATGGTAGAAGGAGAGGATGCAGAAGAGGTGATGGAAAAGATCAAAGCTGAACTCGCTGTAGAATACACGCGTGACGGCGGTGAAAAGAAAATTGAAGAAACGTTCGTGGTGACGAATCCCCTCGGTCTTCACATGAGGGTGCTTGTGGACATTGTGAAGGTCGCACAGCGATTCGATGGCACTCAAATTCGGTTGATAAATGTGACGAATGAAAGGATGGGCACAGCGGATGCAAGAAGTATCCTATCGCTGCTGATGCTTGCTGCAGAGCAGGGTCATTCTGTGAGACTGACTGTAGAAGGAGAGGATGCGGAAGAAGCGTTTGCGGCGGTAAAGTTCCTTATTACTCAGGAAGACGATGGGACCGTCCGGGACGGCGGCCGGCGGGATGCCGTCGACGATTCAGATAAAGGGTTAACCAGAATCGCCGAAGAAATGGAAAAACAAGGGTATGTAACAAAACTCGTGGGCACCAATATAGAGGTGGGAACAATGGAAGGTTTTCATCTTGTGATGGAAATCGCCCATCAGTTCACGTTTCCTTATTCAGAAGAGGAAGAAAATTCTCTATGGGGAGGGCCTGTCAGACAAGGGCTTTACTTCATCGTCACAGAATTATTGAAAAACATTAGACACGCTGAGAATGAAGCAAAAGAGTCAGGAAAACTTCTCCTCGCTACTCGGACGATTCAAGGGGAAGGAGAGGAGTTCTTTGAAATTACCTCAAGGAATTTGCGAGGAGAGATCGATGATATCCTTAAGGCCGCGCAGTGGGGATATTCTCGTTTTGGCACGCAGAGCCCTGGAAAAGGATTGTCTTCAATTATCAGTGTGTCCCTTAACGCCTCTAACGGAGAAGTACGGATAGAGTCAAAAGGAAAAGGTCGACGCTTTATCAATCCCGATTGGAGAAGAATAAGAACCGTTGGCGAATTTCAACATATTTTGGACACGAGCAGACCCTTTGATTCTCAGGTTACTGTAGGAACGCGGATCACAGTCCTGATTCCAACCGATGGATGGTCGCCGCCTGCATTCCAAGAGCTTGAACGTGAGGAAGGATCGAACGACGGCGGCCGGCGGGAGAATAATGGAGCGGTTTTCGAAGGCTCGTTTAAAAATGCATATCGTTGGATAAAAAAGCACCTGGCAGAGAACGACCACGTTGTTGTTCTGCCTTATTATTGGGCGGAAGGATGGGAAGGTCCCAAAAAAGATTTGGCCCGATACCTCTGGAGTGGTCATAATATTTTCCCCTCTCCGGATATTAACCGTAATGCCCCTACTCTTATTAAAGTGAGCCAAAGAGAGGGTCAAAAAAGATACAGCTTTCTTATCATGGAGTCTGATACCGGGACGCGTCGTCCGAAATCTTTAAACGGAAGAACAGTTGTGACCCATGTGACGGAGGCCAATCTTGCTTTGGCTATTCTTCAATACGGATTTTACGGGATACCGGGCCGGGGCACTTTTTGGGAGTATAGACCTGAGCACGATGAAAAGGGGGCGTTGCCTGGTTCAGGAGATGTAAAACTTGTATTTGACTTTCCGAATGAAGAATTAGTTGGAAAGGAAAGTTATGAATTAGCATTTTCCGCAGAAAAGATGGGAGCGAAGTTACCAGAAGAACTTCGTTCCATCCTCTTAGAGAGCGCTTCGGATCGGCGCCGTTTTGGAAAACTAAAACCCTTTCTATTTGCTGAAGAAGCAGATGTCTTGGTGCGCGTACCTCCCGAGAGAATCGATAGGGAAAGAACATTATCCCTTATACGAAGACAAATGGGAGCTGGGCGATTAGAGCCGGAAATGTACCAACGCTTCGAGGCACTGTTGGATATACCAAAGCCGGATGCGGTGCGCGCCCCGGACGGCGGCGGGCGGCGGCGGGCGGACGCGTTGGAAAGCGTCCCTTATGTGTCCCCGAGGGAACGGTGGGTTGAGCAGGCGATTTAGCGTTGAAGATTCTCTCCAAATTTGCTATAATCCCTTCATATGACCCTACCAAACACCACAGATTCCACATACTTCAAGCACGGCTTCGGGCTCAAGGGCGAGATCAAAGAGACCCTTGTGGCAGACTATCATAGTGCCCTCGTTGAAAAATTGAAAGCGGAAGGGCACACTTACCGCGTGGGTGAGCTTACGATTCGTCTGGCGCAGGAGTTTGGGTTTTGCTACGGCGTCGACAAGGCGGTCGATTACGCCTATGAAACCCGCCTCAAATTTCCTGACCGGAAAATTTATCTCACCAGCGAAATCATCCATAATCCCCGCGTCAATAACCGCTTAAAGGAGATGGGAATTTCCTTTCTCGACGGTCAGGGATTCGATGTCGTTTCACCCGACTCCGTTGTTTTAATTCCCGCATTCGGCATGACGGTCGCAGATCTTGAAAAACTGAAGGCCAAAGGGTGCATCCTTGTCGACACAACCTGCGGCTCGGTGGTGCATGTTTGGAAACGGGTCGAACGATACGCACAGGATGGGTACACCGCCATTATTCATGGAAAATTTGACCATGAAGAAACGCGGGCGACTTCTTCGCGCGCCACGCAGTTTCCCGGTGGGAAATTTCTTGTCCTCTACGATCTGTTTGAGGCCAAGGAAGTCTGCGCGTACATCTTAAGCGGCGGATCGAAAGAAGCATTTCTTAAGAAATTTGGCCGTGTGGCATCATCCGGTTTCGATCCGGACAAAGATCTTGAACGGGTCGGATGCGCCAACCAGACGACGATGCTTTCGAGCGAATCGCTTGCGGTGGCAAAACTTTTCAGCGAGACAATGGCCCAAAAATATGGGCCGGAGAACCTCGAGGCGCATTTCCGCTCTTTCGACACGATCTGTAGCGCCACACAGGAACGGCAGGATGCGGTCGTCGGGCTCCTTGAAGAGGGGATGGATGTGATGATCGTCGTCGGGGGATACAATAGTTCCAATACCAACCACCTCTGCGAAATCGCCATTCAGAAAACAGCCGCTTATCATATTGAAGATGCGGCCTGCATCATTTCCAAAGGCGCCATACGCCACAAACCGGTCGGGAAAAAGGAACTCGTCGTGACGGAACATTGGGCGAAGAGTGGCCCTCTCACCGTCGGTATCACTTCGGGGGCCTCGACGCCCGATCGGGTCATGGGAGAAGTGATTGAAAGACTTGTAGAAGTCTTGGCGGGTTGTAAACCTCTTGTAACTGCGTGAAGTGGGAAGTGAGTTGTGAGAAGTGGGTTTGGGGTGAGTGGTGGGGTTGAAAATTTGAAATTAAAAATATCCCCACTCCCATCCTCACGACTAAACCCACAACCCACAACCCACAACTCACAACAGGGATCCGCATTTTTTCTTCTCCTCGTATTCCTTCAATTCTTCTCAACTCCTCTCTCCGCCGATACCGTCATCCTCAAAAACGGAAATCATGTGAGAGGAATTGTGATCAAGGAGGATAAAAGAAAAGTGATCTTGAAATTTGACAAGGAGGCGAAGATACAGTTTTCCCGGAGGGAAGTCACGCAAATTGTCTATGACTCGCGCGAGGAACGTGAAAGTCTCCTTGCCGAATGGGAGAAAAAATCGGAACCCCCCCAAGAGGTTCAGGCGCAAACACCGACTGAAACGTCCCGGACAACTCCTCAAACACTCCCTCCCCTAAGCCCCATCGTTTCACCCTCTCCGACGACAAAGGAGAGTCAACTCCTTCTTTCCGAAGGCACGTGGCAGGTGCGGAAAACCGAACATTTCATCGTTTACTACCAGGATCCTGTCGAAGGGAAAGCGGTTTCAGACAGGGCAGAATATCACCTCGAAAAAATTGTGGACGATCTCCGTCTCCGGAGGACGCATGACTGGAGGAAAAAATATACCGTCTGCGTCGTCAAAGAGGAATCCGAATGGAAAAGTTTTCTTGTGAAATTGAACATTACACCCGAACTGACAGGAGGTTTCAGCACCGGCCCAAAGGGGGAAATTTTTCTTCATGGCACATCTGTTCCGTACCTGCAGCTTGCTTTTCCTCATGAGCTGACCCATACGCTTTTGAGCGAGATCGGAGGAGGAAAGCGGTTTCCCCTCTGGTTTGATGAGGGGTTTGCAAATTATGAGGGGGGGATCATTGGAACCGATGAAGGGTTGCTGAGGGAGGCGATCCAGAGTGGGAAACACTTCCCTCTTTCAGAACTCGTTCAGAGTAAATCCTATCCGACCGATATTGAGAAGAAGAAACTTTTCTATACCGAATCTGAAAGTTTAGTGGAGTATCTGATTACCCAGCATGGCCGACGCCGGTTCGGGGAATTTATAGAAGAACTCCTCAAGACGGATGATTTTGAACAGGCCTTACGCACGGCCTACGGAGGGAAAATCGGTAGTCTTGACGAACTGAGTAGACTATGGCTACGGTATGTCTCCGAGTAATTCTCTGATACCTTCTTGTAACTAAATCTATAATCCATAATAAATAAACGAGTTATGTTATATTCTGCCTCTCCTTTATTTGAGACGGAAATACTTGACAAAATATGTCTAGTAATGGTATCGTAACGTATGATATACTTAATAGTAGATAACTTTAGTCTGGATTACCCTGGCCTGCAGGAATAGTCCGCCAGGGCAGGCCCTGGCGTATTTGTTACGTTCACCAGGGCAGGCAGAACCTCATAGGAGGAATAGGGATGAGAATTACAAACAAGGGCGAATATGGGCTTCGGATTGCCATGTGCCTTGCCCGCAATTATCACCCCGGCGAACTGACAACCACCCATGCAATTGCGGAAGCGGAACATCTGCCGGAGGAATATGTTCAAAAACTCCTGTGGCACCTTCTTCAAGCGGGAGTCATTGAAAGCCGGCGTGGGGCAAAAGGAGGTTTTGTCCTTGCGAAGCCCCCGCGGGAAATCACTGCACGCCAGATCGTCTGGGCCCTTGAAGGAGGGATCTTCGAGGTTGCGTGTCTGCGCTTCATGAAGGGGGAGAAACGGTGCATGTATCTTGATCTTCATGATTGCGGGCTCCGCGCTCTCTGGGTCAATATCTATAAAAAGGTGAATGAACTCTTGACCGAGGCGAATTTGGAACTTCTCATTCAAGAGGAAGACAGGGTCAAAGAGCGGCTTGCGGCGATATCAGGGCGGAGAGTCATTCCGATCATGGCCCACTCGGCGTGACATAGAGGAGAGGATGCGTCAGGTCTATTTAGATCATGCTTCAAGGACACCGCTTCTTCCGGAAGTCCGTCAGGCGATGGAGCCCTATCTTAGCTTCGAGGCCGGCAATCCATCAAGCCTGCACCGTTTCGGACGGAAGAGTGCACAGGCGCTGGATGAGGCGAGGGAAAAAGTCGCTTTTCTTCTCGGCGCAGGACGGGAAGAGGTTATTTTTACTTCCTGCGGGACAGAAGCGAATAACTTTGCGATCAAAGGGATCGCCGCAGCGAATGAAAAAAGGGGAAAGCATCTTATTATTTCAAGTGTGGAGCATTTTTCTGTCCTCTATGCGGCCCGGCGTCTTGAGCGGCAGGGATACCGTGTCACACGGCTTCCGGTCGATCGGTTCGGTGGAGTCGATCCCAAGAAATTGATCGAGGCGATTGCGGCGGACACCGTTCTGATTTCAGTCATGCATGCGAACGGAGAGGTGGGAACGATTCAGTCGATCCGGGAGATGGCGCATATTGCGAGAGAACATGGAATTCTTTTTCATACGGACGCGGTCAGTGCTTGTGGAACGATTCCTATAGACGTCGATGAGCTCGCCGTCGACGCGCTCACATTGGCGGCTGATCAGTTTTATGGTCCTGTCGGTGCGGCAGCCCTCTATCTTCGGAAGGGAACGAAGATTCTCCCTTTTCTTGACGGAGGGGGGCAGGAAGAGGGAAGGCGTTCAGGGACAGAGAATCTTCCCGCCATTGTCGGGATGGGAAAGGCCGCGGAGATTGCAAGGTCGAAGATGGAAGAGAGGATCGGGCATCTTTCCACCCTTCGGGACCGGCTGATGGAAGGCCTCCTTTCGGGTGAGGGCGTCACTTTGAACGGGCATCCCACCCAGAGGCTCCCAGGACATGTGAGTGTCTCTGTGAGTGATGTGGAAGGAGAAGCGCTTTTACTTTCTCTCGATATGAACGGCATTTTTGTGGGAAGCGGGTCGGCGTGTAATTCGAAGGCCATGAAAAACTCCCACGTCTTACAGGCGATGGGGATTCCAGAAAGGGTGGCTCGGGGCACCGTTGTTTTAAGTTTGGGAATTGATCATCAGGAAGAAGATATCACCTATGTCTTGGAGGTTTTTCCAGAAGTCGTGGCGAGACTTCGAAAACTTGGGACACACAACACCGTACAGCAAGGAGTGAGGGTAACAAAATGAAGATTCCAATTTATCTGGACAATATGTCGACCACGCGGGTTGATCCCAGAGTGGTTGAGGAGATGCTCCCCTATTTCAGCGAGGAGTATGGAAACGCCGCGAGCCGGAATCATCCTTATGGCTGGAAAGCGGAGCAGAAAGTCGATGAGGCCCGTGCCCGAATTGCGAAACTCATCAACGCGGACCCGAAGGAAGTGATTTTTACTTCCGGCGGGACCGAATCATGTAACCTCGCCATCAAAGGGGTCTGTGAAATCTACCGCGAAAAGGGAGACCATCTCATCGTCGGATCCACCGAACATCGGGCGGTGATGGATGCGACGCGAAGGCTCGAACGGAGCGGTTTCCGCGTGACCACTCTTCCTGTCGATGGAAAGGGCATTGCAGACCTTGAGGCGCTCAAGAAAGAGATCACGGATAAAACGATTCTTATTTCTCTCATGTTCGCCAATCATGAAATCGGGACTCTTCACCCCGTCGCCGAAATCGGAAAGTTGGCCAAGGAAAAAGGAGTCCTCTTTTTCTGCGATGCCGCCGCCGCACAAGGATATGTCCCGATTGATGTAGAAGCAATGGGCATCGATATCTTGGCCCTTTCTGCCCATAAAATTTATGGGCCCAAAGGAACTGGGGCCCTGTATGTCCGGAAGAAAAATCCGAGAGTGCGCCTTGCTCCTATCATCGACGGGGGGGGCGCAGAGCGTGGCATGCGTTCCGGGACACTCAATGTCCCTGCGATCGTCGGTTTCGGAAAGGCCTGTGAACTGGTGCTTTCGGAAATGGAGCGTGAAGGAGAGCGGCTCTGGAAATTGAACGAAAAACTTCGTAAAGACTTTGAAGCATCACTCGACTATGTGCATCTCAATGGACACCCGACGCAAAGAGTCCCGAACATCCTCAACATGAGTTTTGAGTATGTGGAAGGGGAATCGATCCTGATGGGGATCCATGATATCGCGGTTTCATCGGGTTCTGCATGTACGACGGCGACGCTCGAACCGTCTTATGTCTTGATCGCTTTGGGGTTGGGGGTGGAATTGGCCCATACCTCCATCCGCTTCAGTCTGGGCCGCTTCAATACGGAGGAAGAGGTCGATTTTACCATTAAGCGGGTCGTTGAAACGATCACGCGACTTCGGGAGATGTCCCCGCTTTATGAGATGGCGAAAGAAGGAATCGATTTAAAAGGGGTCAGTTGGAAAAAGGTCTAGAGACATTGTGTAATGTGGACTGTGTAATGTGTAATGATTACACATTACACATCAAACATTCCACAAGTGTATAGGAGGGGTAAGATGGCGTATTCAGACAAAGTGCTTGATCACTTCAACCATCCGCGCAATCTCGGCAGTTTCGACAAGAATGAGAAAAATGTCGGGACCGGCATTGTCGGTGCGCCGGAATGCGGGGATGTGATGAAGCTTCAGATCAAAGTGGAAAACGGCGTCATCGTCGATGCCCGTTTCAAGACCTTCGGCTGCGGGAGTGCGATCGCTTCGTCAAGCCTTGCCACCGAATGGATGAAGGGGCGGACGACGGATGAGGCCTTTCAGATCAAGAATACCGACATTGTGAAGGAGTTATCTCTTCCACCGGTGAAGATCCACTGCTCGGTATTGGCGGAAGATGCGATCAAGGCCGCGGTTGAGGATTACCGGAAGAAAAAAGCGCAAGAGCTCGTTTAACCCGAGCGGACACAGAATCGTAGGAGGCTTTTCATGATCACGGTGACAGAGAATGCCGCCCGGCAACTTTTGCAGCTTCTCGAGAAGGAAAATAAACCCAACGCCGCAATCCGGATGGGAGTGAAGGGAGGGGGCTGCTCAGGGCTGACCTATCACATTGCCTTTGAAGAGAATTCGCCTCACCCGGAGAGGGACAAAGTGTTTGAGGCGAATGGCCTCAAAGTCATCGTCGACAAGAAAAGCTACATTTATCTCAATATGACCCAATTGGATTATACCTCCACCCTCACGGGTTCCGGATTCCAGTTTAACAATCCGAATGCAAAGAAAAGCTGCGGTTGCGGCGTTTCCTTTACTGCGTAATAAAATTTGTGTAATGTTAAATGTGCAATAAAACTTGTGTAACGTTTAAAGTGTAATGTAAAAAATTCATTACACATTACACAGTCCACTTTACACAAGTACTCAACACGTATCACACAATTCACATTCAACAAGGAATCAGGAATGTAAAATGGGAAGGATTTGCGGAATCGATTTAGGAACGACCTTTAGCCTCATTGCAACGATGAGGAACGGAAGGCCCTTCTGTATCCCGACCTCCGACGGAAGGACTCTGGTTCCTTCGGTGGTCTCGTTTGATGAAAAAGGCCGTCCGATGGTAGGAGAGGCGGCTCGGGCCAGGCGGGTCACCCATGCCTCGCAGACCATCTATTCGGTGAAACGGTTTATGGGACGGGGCGTCGAAGAAGTTCGGGAGGAGTTACAAAGGGTTCCTTATCGGGCCGTTTCAACCAGCGGTTCGGTCATCCGGTTTGATGTTGGGGAAAAAGAATATACGCCTCCGGAACTTTCTGCACTCATTCTTCGGGAACTGAAGCGTCATGCAGAAGCATATCTCAAAGAAACCATTCATCAGGTCGTCATTACTGTGCCCGCCTATTTTAATGACAGCCAACGACAGGCGACAAAAGATGCGGGGAAAATTGCGGGACTGGAAGTGTTACGGATCATCAATGAACCGACGGCGGCGAGTCTTGCGTATGGGATGGAAAAAAGAAATCGAGGGGTTATCGCCGTCTATGACCTCGGGGGCGGCACGTTTGACGTCTCCATTTTAAAGGTTAAAGACGGACTCTTTGAAGTCCTTGCCACTTCTGGAAATACCCGTCTCGGCGGCGATGATTTTGATTATC
>Ga0209824_10000597_pt1 | contig 22181 bp, 19 predicted proteins | sample VDWuncwatermetaG_FD_184124 | JGI IMG/M metagenome (GOLD analysis project Ga0209824, IMG submission 184124) | Wastewater microbial communities from Netherlands to study Microbial Dark Matter (Phase II) - VDW unchlorinated drinking water (SPAdes)... ...
GACCGGCAGCGGCTTTCCCTTAGATTCCCTCTTCAGCCTGTGCGAAGGCGCGGCCGGCAAATCGCTTTCTCCCTCTCCACCTGCACCCTTAACAATCTCCTCTTTCTCGGGCGCCTTTTTTACAACCTCGCCCTTAACGGCCATTTTCATCTCTTCATTGCCAAGCAGACCAACGAGTGTCTTATGAACGTAACCTCTGCTGCCGTCAGCCAAAGAGACGAGGTACCAGCTCCTTTCCTCCTTTTCTACCGTGATCTCCTCCCCTTTTCTAAGAACCGCTCTGGATGGATAGCTAAGGTCGGGTCCAGAACGCAGATTAACGAAATTCTCCCCCTGGATCCTTCCCTTCCTGCTCGTGAGCTCGGCGGCACCCTCGCTGCGCAGTAAGACGAGCCCTAATACAGCGATAGAGAGAAGAGCTCTCCTCACATGGAACCTCCCTTTTTTTCTTTACCACAATAAGAGTCGATCCCTCAATCTCTTTTTGCGGGATGGTAGGCGCAGCAGGGTGTTGAAAAACCCTGTTTCCAGGCTGGTCAAAAAGGTCCAAGTTAAGATAGTCGCGAGGCGCGCGAGAAACCGACGAGCGAAGGCGTACTTTAGGAGAGTTTCTAGTTTCGTGTCTCGGGTTTCGGGTTAACTCGATCCTTCGATGAACTCAGGATCGACCCTGAGCAAAGCCGAACGGGTCGAAACTCGCAACTGTGGAAGCGCAGATGGGCCCTTTTCAACGGCCTGGCAGAAACTGACAAAAGGATGGTCTATACCGGCGGGCTAAAAGCTCATGTTCGCCTCTGATAAGAGGAACCTTCAGGCCGTGCAACGGAGTTACCAGCGCAGAACCGCGACGCTAACTTCGGGGCCTCCCGGGGTGTGTCCATGAAAGGGGCGGGTTTTCTGTGCTGGGAGCGGGATACCTTTACTTTTTCTTCTTATACAGATCGGGGTTCATGCGGCTATAAGTCCCCGACTTGGCCAGTTCTTCTTCGAACATCTTCCGGATCGAGGGGTCCTCATCGTAGTATTCGATTTGGTTGCCGCCTTCTTTGACGTCCTTGTCAACCTTAGAGATATCCCCGAACCCCTCTCCCAAGCTGTATTTGATCCCACCCAAACGCGGGGGCAGATAGCGCGCCGGGGTGGCGCCGGTGTTGAAGTGCTGGTGAAACATCATCGGCGGCGGCGTGAAGACGCTGCCGCCCTGCCAGTCATAGCGCTTGATCGGCTCTCCTTCTCTCCAGAAGAGAGAGAAACCCTTTCCCTTGATGATGATGACATTGAAGCCCGGGCCGTGGCGGTGGGCCTTCTTATAGGTACCGATAGGGAATTCAGAGATGTGAGCAGCCATCGATCCGTTCGCCATCTCCAACATGACGTTGGTGCCGCTCGCGCCGCGTTCTTTCCACTCCTCGAGTTTGAAATTGCGGGCGTCGGCAATAAAGTTGGTGTCCCAGACGCGGCCGGGATAGGATTTTCCCTTGCCGGTGAAGTATTCGGGCTCGCCGTTGAAGCGGTCGGTGAAATCGTAGGGTACGTTAAAAATGAACTCGTCGTTGTGAAAGAGGTTGAAGACAATCGGCATACTGTTGACGGAGAAAAACCGGGCCGGCTCGTTGCCTTCTCCGTTGAAATGCTGGTGCCAGGCATTGAGCGGCAATGCGAAGATGCTTCCCTCCTGCCATTCGAAGGTTTGCTTGGCCCCTTTGTCGTTCCAAATCGTCGTTGCACCCCGCCCCTTGAGAACGTAGATCATCTCTTCGTAGATTTGTCTCTGCGGCTTCAAGCTCTTTCCAGCAGGAATCTCGCACACGTAAGCGCCGGTCGCCCCTTCCGCACCTTCCATGTTGATGAAAGCCCCCTCGCCTCCGGCTCTCTCCCAATGAGCTAGCGGAACCTTCTTCAAGTCTTGGACAAAAAAGGTTTTGATGATGGGTATCCCCTCCCCCTTCTGCCATTTCTCGTAATAGGGGATATTGTCCATCACGTTATCGAATTGCGCTGCCGGCTTGGCCATCTTTACCTCCGAAGCGGATTTTGTCTGTTCATACCGTATAAAATAAACAAAAGCAAGGCAGAGCATTGACAACTAGGCAGAAACTTTACTAAAAGGCAGTAAACTAGTGATCAGCTATCGGCTATTAGCTGTCAGCTCCGGACGTCCCTAAATCCGTTTTTCGGCTGAGAGCTGAACGCTGAAAGCTGATAGCCTCTAAAAAAGAAGGAGAGCACCTTGGCAACGCCTGTCACAGCACCTATGGTGGGAAAGATTCTAAAAGTAGAGAAAAAAGTGGGTGATCGAGTGGAAGAGGACGACGTGATCGTCGTCATGGAGGCGATGAAAATGGAGATCCCCATCGTAGCGCCCGTCTCTGGGGTCATCAAAGAGATCAAGGTCGAGCCGGGACAGGCCGTAGAGGCAGAACACCTCTTGGCTGAGATCGAATAAACACTCCTCCTCACACACTGCACCCTAAAGGAGCAAAAAATGGATATCTGGACTTTCGGTTGGACCGTGGCACTGATCGGTATGGGAGGAACGCTGCTGGTTTTGTGGCTACTGAGCTTACTCATCCTCGTCCTCAAAATGGCATTTCCCTACAAGGCCGAAGATTCGGCATCCGCAAAAGGATAGGAGGAATGAGAAATGGAATCGGCAATTGTCTCCGGACTCCAGGGCCTTCTGCTGGGCCTTTCCCACCTTGAGTGGGGCCATGTGGTGATGATACTCATCGGCTCCTTTCTCCTCTATCTAGGGATCGGAAAAGGGTTTGAGCCGTTGCTCCTCCTCCCCATCGGTTTCGGCGCGATCCTGGTTAACATTCCACTGGCAGGCCTTATGGAAGAGGAAGGGGTGCTCCGGTTCTTTTATGATACTGGCGTACTAACAGAAATCTTCCCGATCCTGATTTTCCTCGGCATCGGGGCGATGACCGACTTCCAACCGCTGCTCGAAAATCCCAAGATCATGTTGCTGGGGGCCGCGGGACAGTTCGGCATCTTCCTTACCTTGCTCCTCGCCTTGGCCTTGGGCTTTGATAAGCTTGAGGCGGTAGCTATAGGGATCATCGGTGCCTGCGACGGGCCAACCGCTATCTATGTCACTTCAAAGTACGCCCCCCATCTCCTTGGAGCGGTTTCCGTTGCCGCTTATTCTTACATGTCCTTGGTCCCGCTCATCCAACCGCCGATCATGCGCCTGCTCACCACGGAAAGGGAAAGAAAGATTACCATGGGAGTCGTGAAGCAGCCGGTTTCTAAAACAACCAAGATCCTTTTCCCGGTGGTCGTCACCATCGCGGCCTCATTGGTGGCCCCACTGGGGACTCCCCTCATCGGCATGGTCATGCTGGGAAACCTCATGAAAGAGTGTGGCGTAGTAGAAAGGTTAAAGCACGCCTCGGAAAATGAGATCACCAATATCGTGACCCTCCTCCTTGGCCTCTCGATCGGGGCGACTATGGAGGCCGGAAAATTCCTGCGCATAGAGACCCTGATCGTGCTGGCGCTGGGACTGATCGCTATCGGCCTGGACACTGTCATGGGGCTTCTCTTCGGCAAGCTGATGTGTCTTCTTACCGGCGGCAAGATCAATCCCTTGATCGGGGCGGCAGGGATCTCCGCCTTCCCGATGTCGGCGCGGGTCGTCCAGGTCGAGGGACAGAAGTACAATAAAAAGAACTATCTCCTCATGCACGCCATGAGCGCGAATGCCGGCGGTCAGATCGGCTCCATCATTGCGGCGGCGATTATGCTCTCCGTGCTTGCGGGAATGGGGATTGTTTGAGCAAACAGTAGGCAGAATGCAGGAGGCAGATAAAAGATGTTCAAAACGTTCAAGCAGTTCAATCCGTTAACGACTTGAACGATTTAAACGACTTGAACCATTTTTTGCTACTCGCGACTGTTTCCTAAAAGGGAAGCGGAATGCCAAAAGGAAGAGACGATCTGCAGAAAAAACTCGCCGAGATAGAAAAGAGGGCGCTTCAGGGAGAGGCCAAGGCGTCTGCGAAACAGCACGCCGAGGGAAAACTCACGGCGCGCGAAAGAATTGACAAGCTACTCGATCCGGGGAGTTTCGTAGAAGAGTTCATGCTGGCCGAGACTCAATGTGCCGACTTTGGCATGGCAGAAAAAAGACAGCCCTCAGACGGGGTGGTGACCGGCTATGGTAAAATCGACGGTAGGACCGTTTACCTCTTCGCCCAGGACCGTACCGTTCTTGCGGGAACCGTCGGCAGTGCCCATGCAGAGAAGATCGCCTATGTGATTCAGACGGCGCGCAAGCTCGGCATCCCCCTGATCGGCCTCTACGACTCCGTCGGGGCGAGGATCCAGGAGGGACTTACGGTCACCACAGCTATCGGAAAAATTTTTTTCGAAAACAGCATCGCCTCGGGCGTCATCCCTCAGATCTCCGCCATCATGGGTCCCTGTATCGGAGTGGCTTCCTATTCCCCCGCGCTCACGGACTTTATCATCATGGTCCAGGGATCAAGCCAGATGTTCATTACTGGTCCGCCGGTGATCAAAGAAGTCCTGGGGGAAGAGGTCACCATGGAGGAATTGGGTGGCGCCAAGCTCCACTCCGAGGTCTCGGGCGTTGCCGACCTAACTGTAAAAAACGATGAGGAGTGCCTCTCTCTTATCCGCAGACTCCTGAGTTTCCTGCCATCCAACTGTCAATCTGATCCCCCGCGCAAAGAGGCCTCAGACGATCCCGGACGCTCCGTAGACGAGCTGGAGAAGATTATCCCTGAAGACATGCGCAAGGCCTATAACGTGGTCCAGGTCATCAAAAGGCTAGTCGATGACGGTGATTTTCTCGAGATGAAGGGAAAGTTCGCGCGCAATTTGGTGATCGGCTTGGGACGATTGAACGGCTACCCCACAGGTTTTGTCGCTAACCAACCCATGTTCCTCGCCGGCAGCTTGGACGTGGATGCCTCGGATAAGGGGGCGCGGTTTATTCGCTTCTGCGACGCCTTTAACATCCCGATCATCACGCTTATGGACGTTCCGGGATTCTTCCCGGGAAAACAGCAGGAGGAAAAGGGGATCATTCGCCACGGGGCAAAATTGCTTTACGCCTACGCAGAAGCGACGGTGCCCAAGATCACTATCGTCCTGCGCAAGGGCTACGGAGGGGCGAAGCAGGCGATGTGCACCCGCGAGATGGGGGCGGACCAGCTCTTTGTCTGGCCTGGGGTGGAACTGGCGGTCATGGGTGGCGGAGGGGCGGTTAACGTTCTCTATCGGCGCGAGATCGAACAATCCGCGGACCCGGAAAAAACCCGAAGAGAAAAAATGGCGGAATACACCGAGCGGTTTAGCGGCCCCTTTGAGGCCCTCTCCAAGCAGTTCGCCCACGCCGTCATTCGACCCGCAGAGACCCGAAGACGCCTGATTCAGTCGCTGGAGGTCCTTAGAGAAAAGAAAGAGGAGAGACCGAAAAGAAAGCACGGCGTGATGCCCGTTTAGAATCAATTTTTAATTCTTAATTTTGAGTTTTGAGTTAACGGAGCCGCTGCCTATTGCCTCTCGCCTGTTGCCTCGTGTCCACACGGTATCGTGACCGTAAAGGTCGAGCCCCTACCGGGCTCGCTCTCGACATCGATTTTCCCTCCCAGCAGATTGGTAAACTTCTTTACAATATGAAGCCCTAACCCTACGCCGCCACGGGAGCCGTTCTTCGAGCCTTCTACCTGCCGGAACATCTCGAAGACGAAAGGCAGTGACTCTCCGGGAATCCCTATCCCTGTGTCTGCCACTCGGAACTCAACGACCTTTGCCTCAGGAAGCCAGCGGGCCGATATGCTTACATTGCCCTTGTCCGTATATTTGATAGCGTTACTGATAAGATTCTGAAGAACATGCTTAAGCTTTTCTCTGTCGGTCTTTATAGCCGGAAACTCAGAGGGATAATCCCAATTGAGGGTCAATTCTTTACCCAAAGGAACGCTGTAGATCGACCTAAGGTCGTCAAGGAGATTTGCCAAAGCGACTTCTTCTCTTTCCACTTTAATCAACCCAGCCTCAATCTGAGTTGCTTGCAACAGGCTGTTTATCATGTTGATGAGATCTCTGGAGCAGCCTATCACCTTTCCCAAGGCCCTCACCTGCTCCGGGTTAATCTCCCCAAACAGTCTCTCCTGGATCATCTCCGCATAGCCTAGGACGGCATTGACCGGTGTCTTAAGCTCGTGGGACACGAATCCCAAGAACTCGTCCTTCACCTTATTTGCCTTCTCCAACGCACTCTTAGCGGCGCTCATCTCATCGAAAAGGTCTCGGTTCTCCAACGCAATCCCCATCTGCCGAGCAATGGCCATCAGATGATCCCTTTGCCCCTCACTGAAGTAGCCTAGCTCACGGCTGGCCAGATGGATAATTCCTCGCACCTCGTTTTGAACCATCAGTGGAAGCATCGCGCAAGAGCGAAACCCTACTTGAAGCTGGATCTTCCCCTTTAAGCGTGGCTCTGCAGCGATGTCAGAGGCGATAATGGGCTGAGCGTTCTGGAACACCCATGTCGCCGCACCACCGGGTGGTGCGTTGACTACCGTCTCCAGGTAGTAGTCAGGGAAGCCCCGCTGAGTGGCGCAAGGATAGGTTCCCGAGATATTATCCTGGAGCCTGATTAGGGCGGCATCGGCCCCGGTGGCCTCCATGAGCCTGTAAACGATCTTCTCCAGCAGCTGATCTAAAGAATCTGCTGGGGCCAAGGGGGTGAGGGCTGCGTAAAGGCTAGAGATTTCTCCTAGCAACCTTGCAAGACGCTGGTTTGTCAACTCCAATTCCTTTCTCGATGCCAGGGTCTGCTCATAGAGCCGGGAATTGTGGATCGCTATGGCCGCTTGCCCCGCCAACGTGGACAGGAACTCTATCTCCTGTTCCGTAAATTGATGCTCTTCTCTCGTGAGGAAGACCAGAACCCCCAGAGCTTCATCCTTAACAACCAGTGGGACTCCGAGATAAGAAACCAAGCCATGCCTACGGTATAACTCAGGGTCCAGTGTCCTCGGGTCCGTTTGGACGTTACTGGCCACTACGGATGCCTTGCTCTCAATCGCCGCTTGAACGAGAAGCGGCGTGCGGTTCAATGGTCTTCCCTTCCAGTCTTCTTCATCGAGATTCCAGCAGGCCGCCCGTTCCAGTTGCCCGCTCTCTCTGTTTTTTAACCATACCAGCACAGCGGTATAAGGCAGGAAGAGATCGATCTTTTCCATCAGGACGTTTAACACAGCATGGAGATCCAAAGTCGAGGTAGTCGCTAAATTAATTTCCCGCAGGGCAGTGATGCGCCCTAACTGGCGTTGAATTTTCTCTGCCATTTGATCAAAGGCACGACCTAGTTGACCCAACTCCCCTTCATCGTAAGGCAGTCTGGTGCGCGAGCTCAGGTCACCAGACCCAAGCCGTTTTGTCACGTCCACTAAATCATTCACCTGGCGCAGAATGAAGAGATCGCCGCCGAACCAGGTCGCCGCAAGAACGAGTACGCTAAGCAGCCCTATCAAAACAAAATTGTTGAGAAGGTTCCTTTGGGCTTCGGCAAAGGCAACTTTCACTGGGATCCCAATCCCGATGAAGCTCGCAATCTCTCCTCCGAGCCTTAGCGCACTGAAAGCATATAGGCGCTCGATGTCGTCTACTCCAGTAGCCTGCCCTTTGATTTCATCTTGCTTTGCCTGAATGGCCTTGAGAATAGATGGGTCCTGAAAGGGCTTTCCGACCCCTTTCTCTGGAGCGGGATAACGGGATAGGACCGTCCCTGTTTGGTCTAGCATCAAAAAGACTGATCCTTCGTCTCTCTTGGCTTTCACAAATGCTTGCTCGAGGACGGTCAGATCCAGCGCAGCGAAGACTACAGCTTCAAACCTCCCTTTATCGTCAAAATCCGGGAAGCCGAAATTGACTGTAGCCTTGCCCGTGACCCGCCCGGTCTGGTACTCGCCTATTGAGAAGTCTTGAGTCTCGACGGTCCTGCGAAAATAGGTACGATCTGCAACGTTGATGGGGGCCTTCAAAGGCAGGGCGCTACATAGTAGGTCGCCTTTCAAGTTAATGACCCCTAAGTTAAGATACTTCGGGTGTTGTTTTAAGTGATTAGTCATGAGGGCAGAGCAGCTTACAGGATCCGTTAACCCCCAGTAGTGTTCCTGAGCTACTTGCCCGAGAAACTGGCGAGTTTCCGAGATCAATCGGCTTTGCTCTGTAACAGCGTTGCGAGCTAGCTTTAGTGCCCTTTCTTCTGCCTCGGCGGTGGCGTGGAGTCTTTCCTTCCAAGCCGTATAGAGAATTGTCCCTAGCGCCGGGATAACGGCGAAAAGAACAAGGAGCACCAAGCGAACGCGCAGACTCGAAAAGGAAAATCCTGTCATGTATGCACCATCAGATTTTTAATCTCCCTAAACAATCAGCTCTCAGCCTTGAGCCATCAGACCTTGTTGGTCGACCACTGATTGATAGCTCTCGCAGGGTATCGTTACGGTAAAGGTCGAGCCTTTGCCGGGGTCGCTCTCCACCTCAACTTTTCCCCCAAGCAGCTCCGTAAACCTCTTCACGATATAAAGCCCTATGCCGACACCGCCATAGGCCCTGGTCTCCGAGCTGTCTACCTGACGAAACCGCTCAAAGATGATTGGAAAATATTCCTGTGCAATCCCAATTCCTGTATCGCTCACCTTGAACTCTGCAATCTGGAAATCAGGCAGGCACCGAGCTGAAACTTTCACCGATCCCTTCTCAGTAAATTTGATAGCGTTATTGATGAGATTCTGCAAAATATGCTTGAGTTTCTCGCTGTCGGTCTTTATGACCGGCAGATCAGAGGGATAGTCCCAGATGAGAGTGAGCTCTTTACCAAAAGACCCCTCGTAGCTAGACCTGAGATCGCCGAGAAAATCTCCTAGACTAAATTCTTGACTCTCCACTTTAACCCCCTCAGCCTCCAGCTGGGTTGCCTGCAATATGCTGCTGATCATGGTCAATTGATCTCTGGCTCGGCTTATCACCTTTTCCAAGGCCTTCTCCTGCTCCGGGTTAATCTCGCCTAACATCCGATCCTTAATCATTCCCGTATACCCCATGACCACGTTCAGCGGGGTCCTAAGCTCGTGCGACATGACGCTCAAAAACTCATCCTTCACTTTATTCGACCTCGACAGATCAGCCGCCAGCTTGACCATCTCCCCATAGAGCTGGCTATTTTCTATGGCCACAGCTACTTGGTCCGCCACTGCTTCCAGGAGTTGAATCTCGTTTGAGTTTAATCTTCGAGGAGCAACGCCCATGCAAGTCAGAGCGCCCACATTCTTTTGTTTGCCCTTTACAGGGAAAACCGCAAAGAAACGATGGCCTAATTGCTTCGCGCTTTTGCTTCGGCTGAGCTGTCGGTACAGGGGGTCTGTCTCGATATCTTCAAAGATTGAAGGTTTTCCCGACTCCACCACCTTGCCCACAATGCCTTGTCCCCCGACAAAGGACCGGGGTTGAGTGAAGCGCTCTCGATCACTGGCAAGGGATACCCTCAAAAGCAGCTCGTTCATCTGCTCGTCGTAAATATAGATTCCTGTTGCGTCGAAGCGAAAGATGTCTATAATCTTCTCAATCGCTGCCTGAAGGACTCGATCCAGATCTAACGATTGACTTGCAGCAGCCGCCACCGAGTGGAGGGCTGAGAGCATACGGTTGGTTTCCTGTAGTTGCGCTTCCCTTGCCCTTGTTTCCTCGTAGAGCCGGGCGTTCTCCAGGGCCAGGGCCGCCTGATCCGCGAACGTTTGCAGCAGCGCCACTTCGCTGTCGGAGTAGATCCGCCCTGTCTGGTCCGAGAGCCCGAGTGCGCCGATGATCTTTTCGTGCGCGCGGAGGGGCACGGCGATCATGGAGCGGTTCCCGGACCGGAGTTGGTAATCACGCATCTGGTCAGTGAGACGAATCCTGGGCTCGTTCAACACGTCCGCGGACCAGATCGGCCTCCCCTCGGCGACAGCCACGCTCGCGAGCCCCGTACCGATGGGCAACACGCCCCCCCCATAACTTATGGAAAACCCCTCGCCGGTCGATGCAAGAGTGCGTAACGATCCGTCGGGCTGGAGGAGCCTCAGCGTGGAGGCCTTGACGCCGAAGAGCTCCCGCACGCTCGTCACAATCCGCTCTCCGACAGCCGTCATATCCAGGGTCTCTGTAAGGGATTGCGCCACTCGCGCCAGCTCCTCGGCTTCGCGCCTCCGGCGCTCGGTCTCTTCGTAGAGCCGGGAGTTGTGAATCGCTATGGCCGCTTGCCCCACCAGGGTGGTGAGAAATTCGGCTTCTTCGCTGGTAAATTCGTGCTCTTCTTTGGTGTAAAAGGAAAGTACGCCCAGGATTTCCTCTTTGGCCACCATGGGAACACCCAGATAGGAGACCAATCGATGTTTACGGAAAAATTCGGGGTCTTTGACGCGCGGGTCGTTGTAACAATTACGAATCACCAGAGGAGCTTTGGACTCGAATACCGCGTTAGCGGGTCCACGTCCGGCTTTCCACGGTGCGACCTTCCACTCTTTCTCGTCGAGATTCCGACAGGCCACGGGCTCCAATAAGCCACTCACTTTGTTAAACAGCCTGACGGTGGCAGTGGAATAGGGAAGAAAGATCTCAATCTTTTCCAGCAGGACATCCAAGACGGTGCGGAGATCTAAGGTCGAGGTAATGGCTTGGTCAATCTCGCGCAGCGCACGGACACGCTCCAGACTGCGTCGAATCTCTTCCTCGGCCCGTTTGCGTTCCTGCAGCACCTCGGCCTCACGCAACTCACGCTCCTTGGCGGCGGTTAGCTCGGCAGTCCGGGCCTCGAGACTCCTGTGGGCTTTCTCCAATCTGTGGGTGAGGAAAAAAATCAGGATGGCGGCAAGAAGGAATCCACCGGCGCTGATTCCAATGAGGTTTCTTGTGCTTCCACGCAGGAGCTGGGTGAGCGGTGTGACGTCAGAGAAGGCGCCAAAGACGGCTCCCTGGTCGGGTGAGAAATCCTTGATGGGGATCAGCGTGGCCGTATAGGTACGCCCCGTAACCACAACGACCTGCCGGGTCGGTGTCGTAAGCCCCCTGGAAAAAACGAGTAAGGGTGCAACTCTGTCAATTAGTCCACGATCGGTCGCTTCCACAGGGGTGAACTTCGAAGTGCTTAGCGCATTCTTGACGAAGAGTCCTGCCTCCGTGCCGAGATGGTTCTTCACTTCCTGGAGAAAGAAAGACACAGGGGTTCCTATCTCCAGGATTCCCGTGAATTGCCCCTTATTGTAGAGGGGAGTAGCCGCCCAGAGAAAGAAGGTGTTCCCTTCGGCCTCCAGCCCCCTGACGATTCGTCGATCCTTCGCAGCCTTGGCGATGAGCAACCGATGGCCCGATACATCATCCCCATATGAGTCGGGATTATGGGCCCTCAAGAAGACCGTGCCGGATGGCATGTAGAAGCTAATTCGCTCCACCCGCAGGGGGCTCTTCCGGAGCCGATTGAGCGGCGGACGGGCTTGCTCCAAAAGCTCGCCTCTATCCTTTTTTGAGAAGGCTTCTTTGAGATCCTCGATTTTCGCGAGTCGCAAAAGCTCTTGTTCCAGCCGCTCCAGATGAACCCCCATCTCCCATATAATCAGCTGCCCACCCCGGCCCGGCCTCTCACGGCCCTGCTCAAACTCACGGAACAGCCATCGTTGAGACAGGTAGCTGTTGAGGGTGAGTCCCCCGATCAAGAGGGCTAGGCTGACCAGGGAGATGAAGCGGATGCGGACCATCAAGGAAAAGTTCTTTTCTATCCGGATCATTGACTCATCCTCTTCTCCCTTCCAATGACAGTGGGCTGTCCATTCCGCCTCTGAAAGGGGACCGGGAAAAATCTAGGTCTGGCGTTACTCCAGCGGATAACGCTTCTCCTGCCAGGCTGGAATACCGTCGCGAAACCAGTAGATCTGTGTGTATCCCCACTGCATCGCCTTCTCGCAGGCCTCGTGACTCTTCTTGCATTCCGGCCATCCATTGCAGTAGAAAACCACGAGGTAATTGCGGTCTTTGGGCAGCTTCGCACGATATTGGTCCATGATTGGGGCTGGGATGCTAATCGCTGTAGGGATATGACCTTCTTTGTACTCTGAAGCGACCCGGGAGTCGACCAAAAGCATTTTTTTCCCTTGGTCGATCCAGGCCTTAAGCTGATCGGCATCGATAACCTTTACCACCTGCAGGTGGTCGGCATCGACCAGGCCTCTGAGAAGAATTATCAGTAACACTAAGAAAAGGAACCCACTCTTAGAAATAGCCTTCATGGTCGAACCCTCCTTTTGGTATCGGTTTTTGAGAGGACTACGCAAAACACATGCCACCGCAAAAAAAATCACTGATAGAAAATAATCAACGATTTCGGTACTAACAAGAACCGGTGCCTCTTGTTCCATACGTCCGCAGGCAGAGATCCTCCTGCCGGCAGGACCGACCACACACGCCTCATGACCGCGGCAAAAGAAACATGCTTCGTCGTGCTAGGGCTCATCAAGACGCTCACTTTGCTCATTCTCCTCTAACCCGGAGATCTCGTTCTCTTTTCCCTCAACCCATTTTCTAAATTGGCTTTCACGGATGCGCCACTGGCCACCGACCTTGAAAGCCGGCACTTCTTTTTTCTGAATCATTCTAAGTAGGGTGCGCTTGGAGACCTGAAGAATCTCTGCCGCTTCCTCTAGGGTAAGAAGTCTAAGCTCGTCTTGCGTGTTGCCCACAGTTTAACCTCCTAGGCTATTGAACTCAGCAACGACCATGCCAGAGATGGCCTATGCCCATAACTATCTATTTTTGCTTGTTTTATTGTTTTCGGCGATAGAAATTTTCAGACAAAAGTGACAAAAATTGACAAAGAGATACTACAATGGAAAAAAATGACAAAGTATGGAAAAGGGAGTTGCGATTGCTTAGATCACACTGGCGGACCCAACCCCGTGGCAGGTTGTCGGTCCCACCTCGCCTCTTGGATCGCCATATAGGTAAAGTGGGTTTTTGCTCGTGCCTCGGGGTATGTCGGTTCAATTCGGACACACTCGTCGCGCGAGAGCGGGTGGAGATCACCTAACTGTAGGGCTTCGACGGACTTACGGGCGTTGTCCTCGAGCACAAGCGAGGTATGAAGCATGCCCTCAATGCTACTGGCGACACTCACAAATCCATGACAGCGTAACAACACTGCCCTCCGGTTACCGATCACCTCAACTAAGCGCCGGCCGTGTTCGGGCGTATCGATAAACTCAGCTGCTCTATAAAGCGGCACACCATCAGCAAAGATGGCCCCGCTCATGGTGACGGGGTGAAGGGGCCGTGACGCGATTGCAAAGAGCGTCGAATAATGGGCGTGGCAGTGGGCGACTGCCAGGGCATCCGCTCGGGATCGATGGAGTTCTGTGTGGATAGGCCACTCGCGCGGGAGGGAGCCCATGCCTTCAAGCACATGACCGTTGAGGTCAAGGACAAGCATATCTTCTGCTCGAGCCTTCGCCTTGTCAGCGCCGGCACCAGGACAGATAACCACGCGCCCGCTCTCGGGCAAGAAAGCGCTGATGTGCCCAAACATCCCAAGCAGACCCTGCATGGCAAATATCCGGGTACAGGTCGCCAGTTTTTCACGTACGGCATCTTCCTTCATGAACGGTCCTCCTAAACTGCGGTCGCCTCATTGGCGGCGGCATACGACAGATTTTGGTTAGTGTGATTTCGCCCGTATAACGAGCCGAGCAACGACTGTCAAGTTTCTTGACATGTCGCCGCAGACCGCAGTATAGCTCTCCTGCTGTAATGGATTAGCGATCCGAACCAAGGGAAGGAGATCCTGGAATGGCAGATAGCGTGCGTTTGTACGCCGGGACCCAGCAGGGGCTTCTTGTCTGGCGGTCAAGGAACGGTGGCTGGGTTGAGGTGAGTCACAGCTTTGGCGCAGGGATCATTGATTCGATTTCCGGCTGCCGCCAAAATCCGCAGCGGGTATTTATCGGGGCTGCCCACGATGGCCTCTACCGCACCGAGGACGCAGGCAAGCAGTGGGTCAAGGTGCTGGAGGGAGACATCCGTTCAGTCACAGTCGATCCTACCGAAGACGACGTAGTCTATGCTGGGATTGAGCCGGTGGGGCTATATCGTAGCGAGGATCGTGGTCGCCATTGGGAGGAGCTGAGCTCACTCCGAGAGCTTCCAGAGGAGGTTCGCAAGCATTGGTGGTATCCCCGTCCCCCGCATCAGGGCCACGTGCGCAATATCTTTGTTCACCCGGATAATCCGAATACCATCTACCTCTGCCTGGAGCACGGAGGGATTGTACGCAGCTTCAATCGAGGAACGAGTTGGGAAGACGTGAGCCGTGGGATCGACTACCTGGATATCCATGTGATCTCCAGCCTGCCACACCTTTTCAGCCCTTACTACGTCGCCACTGCGCGCGGCTTCTTTACCAGCGATGAGCCCGCCCAGGGTTGGACGCGCGCCGAGCATGGCTTCACCCGCGACTACTTCCATGACTTTCTCTTCTTGCGGCCGTCCCGCGACAGGGAGAGGCCAACCATGCTTATCGCCACCGCCGACAAGTCGCCAGGCTACTGGGATCGACGGGCCATGCCCGGGCCGCAATCTTCCGCAGCCTGGATGGCGCCAAGTCGTGGCACTGGGTAGGTGATGGCTTACCGGAAAGCCTCGAGTCGATGGTCTGGGCGCTAGTCCACCATCCACACGACCCAAACACGGTATTCGCGGGACTGGGTGATGTCGCGCGTGGCCGCGCATCCGGCTCGGGCGGGGCCGGCCAGATTTTCGTCACCCACGACAGGGGTGAGAGCTGGCAAAAACTAAACATCCATCTACCGGCCGACCGGGTTCTTTGGGCCGCGGAGGACTAAATGAAAACTTCTATGCGATACTTTTTATGGCTTTCGGCCTTCTTGGCCCTCACGAGTTTTTCACCGTCTCATCTCCAGGCACAATCGGCCTTAAAAAAAATCAGGATGTCGCTTCCATCGAAGAATGTCGCTTATCTGGCAATCTACCTGGCGCGCAACAAGGGGCTCTACAAACAAGAAGGAATCGATTTGGAACTCATCCTCATGCCGGCTAATCTGGCCAGCACGGCGGTCCTCAGCGGGGACCTCGATTACAATGGGGCTGTGACCGGTGTCATCGGGGCAGCAGTCCAGGAACGACCGATGAAGGCACTGATTTTTACGGTGGCGCGCCCTCTGGAGTTCTTGATGACCAAAAAAGAGATCAAGGAACTGCGTCAGCTCAAAGGAAAAAAGATTGCCGGTAGCTCGCCGGGGGGAACAGTGACGATGCTAACGAGGGTGGTGCTAAGGAATCTGGGCCTCGATCCCGAACGAGATGCGTTCTTGAATCCTATGGGCGGCACGGGTGCAGGCCGCCTGGCCGCCTTGGATTCTGGAGTCGTGGATGCTGCGATCCTTGAAATGCCAGAGAACATCCTGGCCCAGCAGCGAGGCTATAACGAACTTCTGTTCCTGGGAGACTTTGTCGAGTTTCCGCAGAATGGGTTTGGGGCCTCGGAAAGGAAGATCCGGGAATCTCCCGACGAGGTCTTAAAGATGGTCCGGGCCACTCTGCGAGGCCTCCATTTTATCTGGGAGGAGAAAAACCACGAGGAGGTCTTGGACATCATCATGAAAGAGTGGAAAATCGCTGACCGTAAGATGGCCGGCGAGACCTTCAAGCATCTCAAGCGAGTCTTAACCAGGGATGCGTCGGTGAAACCCGAATCCGTCCAGTTTCTCATCGACGTGATTCGGGAGAACAGCAAGGTGACCCGACCGGTGACGGTCGCCCAAGTCGTCGATTACACCTTCGTGGAAAAAGCCCGGAAAGAGTTGGGATCGAGATAACGGCCTCGATTCAAGTCCGCTGGGGTTCGATGATGACCTTGATGGAATCGCGGGCGCTCGATACTAGTTGAAATCCGAGACCCGCTTCCGCCAGACCTAGCCGGTGGGTGATCATCTCGCGCACGCGCACGCGCCGACTGCGGATTATTTCAATCGCCTCGGCGATATCCTGAGGGCTCGCGGCGTAAGATGTGGTGATGGTGACCTCGTCGCGCCAAAGCTCGAACAGCGGAATAGGGACATCGACCCCTGCAGCTGTGGGGGCAAAGAAGAGGACGGTTCCTCCTCTCTCCACCGATTGCATCGCCTGGCGTGCCGCCGGCATCGCCCCGGCGCAGACGATGACCAGATCGGCTAGGCGCCCGTCATTCACCTCGCGCAGCCGGCGGGGCACGTCCTCGCTGGCCTGGATCACCGCATCCGCGCCGAATTCTCGCGCCGCCTTGAGGCGAAAATCGTTGATATCCGTCGCTATTATACGAGCGGCGTTGTATGCGCGCGCCAATTGGATATGGAGAAGACCGGAGAGGCCACTTCCGATCACTAGGACACTCTGGCCGGAATGCAGCCGAGCAAATCTCTGTGCCCGCACGACGCATCCCAAGGGCTCGAAGAAGGAACCCTCTTCGAAAGAAAGCCCGTCAGGTAGAAGAAACGTCCCTAACTCGACGTTGATCTTCGGCACGCGGATATACTCGGCAAAGCCGCCGGGATCGAAATGGGTCTGACGCAGCGTGTCACACACCGAGTGGTGACCGCTCAGGCAGTAGCGACAGTTCATACAGGGGACATGATGGGAGACAAAAACCCTGTTGCCTATACGGAATCGCTCCACCCCGCTTCCCACAGCCACAATTTCGCCTGCAATTTCATGTCCCAGGACAAGGGGGGCCTTTTGGATACGGTACCATTCCATCACGTCCGTGCCACAGATTCCGCTGGCCTTGACGCGCACCAGCAATTCGCCGGGGCCGATTGTGGGTACGGACATCTCCTCTAAGCGCACGTCCCGGTTGTTGTAGTACATGGCAACCCGCATCGTCTCTCCACAGTTTCGAGTTTCGCGTCTCGGGTTTCGAGTTGAATTCGACTCTGGGCCCATCACCGAAGTTGAGCGAGCTTAATGCTTATACTTTGCGCCTTTGATACCTGACTTGCGCAGGTAGGTCATTAATCCTCCGATCACACGACCGGTCTCACCCGCTAACGCATGCAAACGATCAAATTCCTCCTGGCTGATATATCCCTGATCTACTGTAACATAGATGTGAGAGATCACCTCGCCCACAGAACCCTTGGCTATGGCTAAGAATTGCAAGAACTCACCTGATCCGCTTCTTTCGAAGCCCTCAGCGATATTAGCCATAATCGAAACACTGGCCCGTCGGACCTGATCTCGCAGACCAAAATCTTTGGAGAACGAAGGTCGGTTTGAGATGGCATAGACCTGGGAAGTTAGTTCCCTGGCCTTTTGCCAGGCGTCGATCTCCACAAAGCTCTGAAAGGTCGCCATACGTAGCACCACGGCTACGAGCCTTGGCGTTCTGCTTGGATCTCAACGCGAGACTCGAAACTCCAAACTCGAAACCGGGCTAGCCTGCCGCCCTTCGGACCTTCCTACCCTTAGTGCTCTCGTAGATCTTGTAAGCCTCTTTGACTGAGGCCTTTTCATGCACGATGGCCCGCACCGCGCAAATCATGCCCACCGGGCTATCCGATTGAAAAATGTTTCGCCCCATATCCACGCCCACCGCACCCCCCCGAACGGCGTTAAAAGCGAGCTCCAAGGCCTCCATCTCCGGAGTCTTTTTGCCCCCAGCGATGATCACCGGTATCGGGCAACTCTCGACCAACTTCTCAAACTCTTCGCAGTAATAGGTTTTGACAATATGGGCGCCCAGCTCCGCGGCGATGCGGCAACAGAGACCGAGGTAGCGGGCGTCGCGCGCCATATCCTTGCCTACCGCCGTAACGGCCAACACGGGGATACCGTGTCTTTCCCCCTCGTCCACGAGCCGCGCCAGGCTCACCAAAGTCTGTTTCTCAAACTCCGAGCCGACAAAGATGGAAAGCGCCATGGCGGAGACGTTCAGTCGGACCGCATCTTCGATGGAGACCGTGATGTCTTCGTTGGAAAGCTCTTTTAGAATACTGGTCCCTCCGGATACGCGAAGAACAACCGGCGTGTTCGAGCTGGGGTCGACGGATGTCCTCAAAACGCCGCGCGTGAGCATAAGGGAATCGGCGTAAGGGAGAAGCGGCTCAATGGTCTTGCGCGGCTCCTCGAGCCCGCTCGTGGGCCCCAAGAAGTACCCGTGATCCACCGCCAACATGACGGCGCGCCCGTCCTCGGGTTTAATAATCCTTGCCAACCGGTTTTTCATTCCCCAATCCATAGCCGTTTGAACCTCCTTATCGAGATCGATCACTCGCCAAAACCTATCACAAAAACTCAAAAAAAGGGAAATGGGTTCAGGCCTCATCGGCGAGAAAAGTCTGAGAGGGGGGCAGGCCCCCTCTCTCTCTTTGAAGCAGGGAACCCTCTGTCCCTGAGCGAAGATTGGCTCCGAGGCGTTGGAACTCTCTGCGAAGCCGAGGATAAGCAGCATCGATGTCTGAGCCCGTTACGTATTCCAGTGGGCGAGTTTCGATGCTGCCCGAGGCGAGCAGTAAAGAGTTCCCACCGAGGAGACACTGGAGCGAAGGGATAAGGGTTCCCGACCCTATAAAGCAAAAGGTCGCTGCGAGAGGCCGTGAAACATAGGGAGTCCCGAAGCCTTGGGGGTTCTTCCTATCCTCTGGCCAACAGCCAGATGTAGCGGAATCCCAGACCCAAAAGGATCATTCCCCCGCCAATCAATGTAGCAACGGAAGGAACTTCACCGACCACGAGGGCTACCCAGATAGGATTCAGGACCGGCTCGATCAGAACGATTAACGATGCCTCCTGGAGGGAGATGGTCTCCAGCCCCTTGGAAAACAGAAAGTAGGGAATACCTAATTGAACCACTCCCATGACGGCCAGCGCCAAACCCTCACGCAAGGATAGGGCGAGTTGCGAGTGCACCAGCGGCAAAAGCGTCAGCCAGCAGACCAGATTGTTGACTAGGGTCAAGTACCCCGGATCAACGCCTCTTAAAAAGCGCAGGTTCGTCATATAGACCGAAAAGAGCAGGCCGCTCAGGGCGGCCATCATCACGCCGGCGGAATCCGGCTGTCCGGCGCTGCCGCCATAAATGATCCCCACTCCCACCATCCCTAAAATGAGCGTTCTCAGATCAGGCTTCGAGATGGTCTCGTGAAACAACAGGCGAACGAAAAGAAAAACAAAGACCGGCGCCGTGTATTGCAGGACGATAGCATTAGCCGCTGTGGTCAGCTTGTTGGACCAGACGAAGAAGCTGATGGCCGCGGTGTAGCTCACTACGGAAACCAACAGCGGGACGCTAATGGTCCAACCTCTCCCCCTGACAAAGAGAAAAAAGAAAAGCGAGGCAAAGAGACTGCGGTAAAAGACGATGGTAAGCGGATGAAGCTCCAGGGATTTGATAAAAACCCCGGCCAGACTCCACAGAATACCCGTAAGGAGGACGCAGAGTCTTCCCTGATTGAGAACCGCGTAGGGCTTTTCGAGGTTTGACAATCTTTCTTCTCCTGTTTTAACTTTCCTTATCATGCCTACTGCCAAAAAAGAATTTTTTCCTGCAATGGTCCCGATCCCCGCGGGCACCTTCCTGATGGGAAGCGACGGCGGACCGGACAATGAAAAACCGGCTCACCGGGTATGGGTAGACAGCTACACGATGGGCAAATCCCCTGTAACCAACAGGGAGTACAGGGCCTTTGTCGAGGCAACCGGATTCCCGGCGCCACCCTTTTGGTTGGATGAGATGTTTTCACACCCTGATCAACCTGTGGTCGGCCCCAGTTGGCACGATGCGATGGCGTACTGCGACTGGTTAAGCAAGCGCACCGGACATCACTTCCGTCTGCCCACCGAGGCAGAGTGGGAGCGCGCGGCAAGGGGCGGGAGAGAAGACAAGCAATATCCTTGGGGAGATGAGCCTCCCTGGGAAAGAGCCTTTGCCGGTTACGATCTTGAGCGGGGAGGTCCGCAGCGGGTCGGCCTCAATGAGCCGAACGGCTTTGGCCTCTACGATATGAGCGAGGGCGTGCACGAATGGTGCAGCGATTTTTACGGCTCCGATTACTACCGCTGCTCGCCGGAGCGGAATCCCCAGGGCCCGCCGTCAGGACAAAGACGCGCCTCACGCGGGGGCTCCTGGCGCCACCGGATCAAATTCAGCCGCTGCGCCGCCAGAAGCTCGCTGCCTCCGACTTTCAGATACGCGGATTACGGCTTTAGAGTGGCGATGAGTCTTTAGCCTACAAGCTGCCACACGTTGCGGCATTCTTTTGCCACACATCTTCTTGAAGATGGCTACGATATTCGCACCGTGCAGGAACTGCTTGGACACAAAGACGTCAGTACCACGATGATCTATACCCATGTCTTGAACTGTGATGGTAAGGGAGTTCATAGTCCCGTGGATCAACTTGGGATTGATTCGGACCGACCGTAGGCAGCAAAGGCTGACAATCGTGCAGTGTTTGTCGGGTCGGAATTTTTGTTGTTAAGGGGCGAAAAAGATTATAGAATTGCCCATAATTATGAAATCGTCGGTGGGGATAGACTGACCGACTCACTTCATAGTTAGATGACAACTAGCAGAGGAAAGGTGACCGAAATGGACGATCCCCTCTCGTCGGCCTCCCAACATACGGAGGTCTTCAATGATACGCTAGGACATAGCGTCGACATAAATGCACGCGAGTTCGACCACCAGTGGAAATTGTATGGTGCAAGGTTTGAGTATGCATGGAGATATTTTAATTTCCATGCAACGCAACGGACGACGATGTTTAATTTCTTTATCGTCTTCTCTGGATTTCTCATCAACGCCTGTTTCTCCCTGCTCCAGAACAATCATCACATACTTCTGCTGTTAGCTTCGACCCTCGGAACAGCAATAACCTTGTTTTTCGTTTTTCTTGAGCGGAGAAATGAAGAGCTGGTTCACGTTGCCGAAGAAATACTCCGCGCGTTAGAAAAAGAAGTTCTATTCAAAGACCTTGAGAGCACGATTAAATGGCCCAAACAGCGAACCTGGCTTGGAAAAATGATTGAACCGGATACTGAAAAGATACCCCTCGGTATTTTTATTCGACAAGACTATGACGAGACGCAAAATCGGAAATCTAAATACTTTCATGGCACATGGTTGCCTCGAATACAATTGACAATTGCTTGCATGTATTTACTCCTCGCCTTTTACTCCCTTTACGTTGTTAAGGACTCTTACGTACTCCCCAATATTTATTCGTTCTGGCACTTTGTGTCCAGACTTTTCCCAGGGTAAGGGTGCAACCTGATGAAAAAACTATCCTCAGTTATCTTCGACGTAGATGGCGTACTTCTTGACTCGCTTACGCCGCATCTACAGATTTGCGAAGACAAGAATCTAGAATATGGGTTAGGGCTTTCGATACCTACTGCTGATAATTTTAGAAAAATGGTACGCCAAGGCGTCAAAATTAGCCCAATGAAATTTTTTTTTCAGGCTGTGGGTTTTCCAAGCGAGTACGCCGACCTAGCTTTTGCACAATATAAAGAGACTTTCATACGAGACTACGCCCCAAAGCCGTTTCCGCAAATAGGTGAAATGCTATCCAAGCTTACATCTGCGGGACTCACATTGGGAATCGTAACCTCCAACGTTAGGCCCAACGTCGACGCAGCCCTGGGGCCGAATATGCGGTTCTTTCACCCGGAATGCATCTTCACCAAAGACGACACTATTAGCGATTCGAAGGCTGATGCGCTCCTTTCAGCGGCAAAAAGGTTCAAGGTCGACATCAGCGAAATCATATACATCGGTGATCAACCTGCGGACTGGATGGCCGCGAAGGAAGCGCGCGCAAACTTTCTTGGGGTTACTTACGGTTGGGGCATTTCCAAGGAAGACAAAGAATTCCCAGTAGTCAATAACGTTATGGGCATCGCGGAACATATCTTGAATGAGGCAATTGAGTCATCTAACAACGCGCTGCAAGGGACTGCTTTTCCGCTACGCTCCAAAACAGCCCCTGAGCACGAGCGTTGATATGACTTCCACTGTCAAGCGTGGGGATTTAGACTTCTCTTGATTTTCCTCCTTGGAATCGGAAGAGATGGAGCCAGTAATCACGACGGTTGATCATGCTGATATCCGTGGGTTGGGT
>Ga0209824_10000598_pt1 | contig 22180 bp, 19 predicted proteins | sample VDWuncwatermetaG_FD_184124 | JGI IMG/M metagenome (GOLD analysis project Ga0209824, IMG submission 184124) | Wastewater microbial communities from Netherlands to study Microbial Dark Matter (Phase II) - VDW unchlorinated drinking water (SPAdes)... ...
GGCGATGGCCTGCGGCTGCCCTGTGCTGACGACACGAGTCGGCGGCATTCCCGCGGTAGTTCGTGCAGGTGAGGGTCTCTTTGTCGATGTGGGAAATATTGACCAAATCGCAGAGGGAATGATTCAACTGCTCGACGGCACTCATGGCTTTGACATGACGCACCTTAGCCGCGTAATTCGCGAGCGTTTCAGTCACGTGGCCGTAGGCCGCATCCTCCACGAGGAACACTTAACGGCCGCAGCGGTCGCCAAACAGGTACCGTGATATTGCCTGCCTCGCATGGAAGATAGGAGCTGAGATGTGTGGTATTGCTGGCCTTGTTCTTGTCCCCCCTGGCCCTATCAAGAGTGAGCGGGTGCGCTCCTTATTACAGCATCTTGAACACCGAGGGCCTGACGACTCTGGATGGTTATCCCTGCGAAAAGGAAAAGTATGCCTGGGGCGGGAGATTACCGGTGATTTTGTAGCCAACGTGGTGCTCGTCCATCGTCGTTTATCGATACTGGACCTATCAGAAGCTGGCTGGCAACCCATGGGGACTCTTGATGGACGGTACTGGATCGTGTTCAATGGGGAAATCTACAATTACCTTGAGCTTCGGGTTGAGCTTGAAGCCCTAGGGCACCGTTTCCGTTCCCGCTCAGACACCGAGGTTTTACTTGCCGCCTACGTAGAGTGGGGCTCACAGTCCCTTAACCGTCTGGTGGGGATGTTCGCCTTCGTAATCCTAGACGTCAAAACGCGAAAGCTCTTTTTAGCTAGGGATTTCTTTGGCATCAAGCCCCTTTACTATACGTACTGGCGGGCTGGATTTGCCTTTGCCTCCGAAATCAAACCTCTGCTCGAATTGCCTGGGGTGAGTCGCCGAGTCAATCCCCAGCGGTTATACGACTATCTGTGCTCCGGGATTACCGATCACGGAGGGGAAACGCTGTTCGCACATATTAAACAGCTTCCTGCAGCCCACTACATGGAGGTATCGCTGGATAACCCACAGGAAGTTCAGCTTACGCGTTACTGGCGGATTGACTTGAGCCAGAGAGCTGAGCTATCTTTCGATGAGGCAGCGGATCGGCTTCGAGACCTCTTTTTGGAGAGCGTCCGTCTTCATTTACGTAGTGATGTCCCCGTGGGAGCAGCCCTTTCTGGAGGGATTGACTCTTCGTCTATTGTTATGGCCATGCGCCACCTTGATCGAAATCTCGATATCCACACCTTTAGTTACATAGCTGACGATTCAACAATTAGCGAGGAGCGCTGGGTAGATATCGCGAGCAGAGGAGCCAATGCAGTAGTCCATAAAGTAAGGCCCAGTCCAGAGGAGTTGGCGGCTGATTTGGACCACCTGGTTGCTGTTCAAGGGGAGTCCTTTTGTAGTACCAGCATCTACGCGCAATCCCGGATTTTCCGACGAGCTCGCGAAGTGGGAATCAAGGTGATGCTTGATGGACAAGGAGCGGATGAAATGTTGGCTGGCTACGCCACCTACATAGCATCCCGCCTTCGTTCTCTCCTAAGCCAAGGAGAATTGGCTCAGGCTGTTCGTTTCTTGCGCAATGCGTCACGCTTACCCCGTGTAGGCACCTTGTGGTTGCAGCCTCGGATTTTAGCGCTTTTTCTGCCCCAAAACATACAGGTTATCCTAAGGCGATGGTTTAGGAAAGATTGCTCGCTGTCTTGGTTAAACTGTAACTGGTTCCGCGACCGTGGCGTGAACCTTAGAAGTTTTAGCTATAGGAACGGAAGAGAGGTGCTAAAGGAAGATCTGTACCAGACGCTAGTAGAAACCAGTTTACCTTCCCTGCTGCGTTACGAAGACCGTAACTCCATGGCCTTTTCAATTGAGAGTCGGGTCCCTTTTCTTACTCCGGCATTGGCGAACTTCTTGTTCTCGTTGCCTGAGGAGTACATTGTTGCACCAGACGGCACCACCAAAGCAGTATTTCGCAAAGCGATGCGGGGGATTGTGCCTGACGCTATTTTGGATCGAAAGGATAAGATCGGTTTTCAAACCCCGGAAAAAGACTGGCTATTTAAGTTGCGCCCTTGGGTAGACCGCGTACTGGCAAGTAATGCTGCAATGCAAATCCCGGCCATCGATTTAACAGAAGTTAAGCGCGAATGGGGCAAGATTGTGCAAGGCTATCGACAATTTGATTCCCGCGTGTGGCGCTGGGTGAATACCGTCTTATGGGTTCAAAAATTTGCAGTTAAGGTGGAGTAAATAAAAATCTACGAGTGATATAGCTTCTAAGAAACTTCATGGCAACCCATCCCGATTATGCTGTTACCAAGGGTGAGGGACGGCGGCTTAGGCTTCTATTTTTGGCGTGGGACTTTCCACCCTTTCAGGCGAGCGGCAGCGTGCGAACACGGAACATCGCGAAATACTTGGCGAGGTTGGGCTGGGAGGTCACGGTGGTCACGCCGCATCCCTCGCTCTGGCGTAACGTGGAAGATCCTCAGAGTGTGACGGCAGAACTAGAACGGGAGGGTATCCGACGTATCCTAACCGGCCATCAGTGGCGCTTCTTATTCTGTTCACCAAATCCCCTGATCTGCTGGGACCAAGGGCTAGGGTGGTTCGTTGGAGGAATTGTCCGCAGAATAGCACGGTACCTCGACATCGACGATGTTGGGATCGGCTGGGTCAAACCGGCTGAGCGAGCCTGTTCGACTCTGACGGCGAAAGACGTGGACGTCATCCTCGCGAGCGGCCCGCCCTTCGCCTCTTTTATACTAGCCAGGCGCCTATCAAATAGGCTTGATCGTCCCTACGTCTTGGATTACCGTGACCCTTGGATAAGGAACCCTCGTAGCAGACTCCTATCCCTGTCAACGGTGATTCCTGAAGAAGCCGAACTAGTCACAGAAAGTTCTGCCGTGACCGTCGTATCGAACTCACTGTTAGACGGCAAGCTCAATATTGGCTCCAAATTGTACGTCATCACAAACGGTTTTGATCGAGAGGAGATGGCGCAAGTCAAACCATATGACTTCGGTCATTTTGCGATCGTTTATGCTGGTTCCTTTTATCTTCCCGAACGAACCCTCACTCCGGTGATGGAGGCGCTCAGGCGTCTAAAGGAAACGGAGATAGGGAGGAATGTGGCCTGGTATTTCCATTATTACGGGGCACAAGAGGATCACGTTCGCGAACAGGCCGAGCGATTCGGCGTGATGGAACAGGTTGTTCTGCATGGGCAGGTGCCTCGCGCTAAAGCGCTCTCGGCTATCCGGGGTGCGGGTGTTGCGGTGGTGATTACCTCGGTTCTCGATGATGCGACGCCAGAAGTGAAAGGGATAGTGACGGGTAAATTATTTGAGCCCTTGGGACTAGGAACGCCGACCCTCCTTGTTGCCCCTCGTGGAAGCTTTGTTGAAACCATCATTAAAACAACCGGATTGGCTGGTGTGTTTACCGGGAGTGACATTGAGGGGATGGTGTCGTTTCTTAGGGATGCGATGCGTGGCCGCGCTCCCCAGCCGAAAAATCCTGCGGCGTATGCTTGGCCGAACATTGCCAGAAAACTCAATGCTATATTACGTGAAGCTGTTGAGCGCGGAAACAAAAGGAAGGTTTTGTCTTGACTGTCACAGTGAATAGACTGATGAAAGCCGGGAGCATCGGAGAAAGAGCTCTGAAGCCCGGTTTGGCCGCGAATTTCAGGATTGTGGCTGTTGCGGTGAGAGGTATTCCAACCGCTGTCCGTTGGTTTTACTTGATGTTTATTTTTACCCTTCCTTACGATGCTGCTGACTTGGGTTTTATGACCGGGTCGTTATCTATAGCGAAGATCTCTGGTCTTCTATTCTTTGCATTCTATTTTTTTTACTATGGTTTCTCCCGCAAGAGATCCCTCCCTCATCCGCCTCACGCCATGTGGTGGTTCTTGATATATATGGTTATTTTCGTACTGAGCGGCTTGTTCGAACCTGTAGAACTGGCGGAGAATGTGTCCTTTTCAGGTGTTTTCACATTTGCGCAATTACTCGTTTTCTTTTTGATCACCTCAGATCTCCTAAAAGATGAAAAGATGGCGCGACGTGTCTTGCTCACCTATGCGATTGCGTCATCCCTCTTGGCCCTAGGCATGGTAGCTGGTCTTCCCGGATTTTCTACGAACGTAGGTGGAGGCAGGGTAGAGGCAATGGGAGACAATGCAAATGCCTCGGGACAGCATATGGCCTTAAGTCTCCTGATGCTTATAGGTTTAACACTAAACGGGACCTTCAAGCGGCTTACGAGCAAGGCTTTATTACCGCTCCTAGCGATGCCCCTTTTGGCGGGAATCGTGATGACCGGATCTCGTGCTGCGGTTGGCGCATTTATAATAGGGTGTTCGGTATATGTGCTCCCGCACTGGCGTTCCCGGCGGATATTAATCTCCATTATCCTAGCGACTGTCGGGATAGGCGCCGCCATATATATGGTGGCCGGCAACCCCGATTTCATGGAGCGCTGGCTCCAGACCTATTATGAAAGCGAGACATCCGGCCGGGAGGAAATTTACGGGGCTGCCATCGAAATGATTTCGGAACGGCCCATTTTCGGCTGGCACCCCGTTGGCGCCTTCTATGAACTTGGGACACGTGTGGGGCTGTGGACCGGGCGCGATGCGCACAATCTCTTTTTGGATGTGCTTTTAGGGCTCGGCGTAATGGGAGCGATCCCCTTCCTGATCGGCCTTTGGTTGTGTGTGCGCGCGGCCTGGAGGGCACGCTCGGGAGTGTTAGGCATGCTGCCGCTCGCGCTGATCGCGACCAATCTAGCCGCCAGCATATTCCATACGAACCTGACCTGGAAGCCGCAATGGTTTGTCCTCGCATTAACCTTCGCCGCCGCCTCGTCCAAAGTTGGCGGATCTGGAAGACCGTCAGCTATACTTTTGGCGCGCCGACCTGTCAAAGGAGTCCGAAGATCTTCTTAAGGGAATCACCACCCTAGCAGTGGACATCATGGTTGGTTCTATTGCTTGCCTCCTAGACCCATTGTTGTCTGAGCACTTTTCTCATTCTCGGATTCCATATCAGAGCTCATACGTCGACCTTTAACTACCAGAAGTGTTGCCTTCTCTATCTTGTCGGACAACTGGGTCCAGGGGGATTAGAGCGTCAGCTCCATCTCCTGCTCAAGGGCGTGGACAGGAAGCGCTACCTGCCGGCAGTGGTTGTCTGGAGCTTTTCTGAAGATGATACCTACGTATCTCAGATTCGAGCGCTCTCCGTTCCACTCTATCCTTTCCTCCACACACTGTCGCCGGTCGCGAAACTTATGGCGTTCCGCCGGCTAGTTATGCAAATCAAACCTCAGGTTGTCCATTCCTACAGTTTTTACACAAATTTCCCGGCTTGGTGGGGTACACTCGGCACGAATGCCATCGCAATCGGAGCAGTGCGAAGCGATTTCGACTGGGCTAAAAATGGTACTGGTCCATTGTTGGGAAGGTTGAGTGCACGCTGGCCTCGCCGCCAGATCTTTAACAGCTTCGCGGCTGCCGATTACGCCCGCAATTTGCGGAGCGTGTTTGCTCCCCGGGATTGTTTTGTCGTTCGCAACGGTCTTGATCTTGATCAGTTTCCTATCGTACCACCGCCTGCGAGTGGAAGGACCCTTATCTTGGGCGTAGGGTCCCTTATTTCTGTTAAACGATGGGATCGTATGCTGGCGGCAGCTGTTGAACTGAAACGGAGAGGATTGAATTTTTTCATACGGATTGCAGGCAATGGCCCTTTACGAGGGCCGTTGCAGGAGGAGGCTCGGCACCTCGGAATAGCGGACCGCGTTGAACTCCTAGGTCACAGGGATGATATTCCAGATCTCCTGGCTGGCGCGACGTTCTTGGTGCACACTTCAGACAGTGAGGGCTGCCCGAACGTGGTGATGGAAGCGATGGCATGCGGACGAGCCGTAGTCGCTACTGGCGTTGGCGATGTTCCGGATATCGTTGAGGATGGCAAGACGGGGTTCGTAGTGCGTCGTGGCGATCACGCAATGCTAGTCGAACGCATGGCAACCTTGATCACCCATCGCGATCTATGCAGGCGTATGGGGGAAGCCGGTCGAAACAAGGCTGAGCACGAGTTCGGATTAGACCGCTTGGTATCCGACACCTTCGTCGCCTACCGATCCGCAGGCTGGGTAGGTTAAGCGTTCGAACAAAAACAATAAAGGCGACCTGCAACTCGACGAAACAACACTTGGCGATCTAATGCGTCCCTGCTGATTTTATTATGTTTTCGGAAGAGAACAAAAAGATTCTATCTTTTGAAGACGGAAAAATCGAGAACCGCTCAGATCATGTTGGGCATTACACCCTCGTTGATTTCGAGGGAGAGCAGGCATTTCATACGCTCAGGGACGACTGGGAGAGACTTTGGTGGCAATCCGAAGACGCAACCGAAAGCCAGACGTGGCACTGGCAATATTTATATTGGAGACATCTAGCTCCTAAGACCCATCCGGTCATTATCATTGCCCGAGATTCGCATGGCACTTGCGTTGCCTTGGCGGCATTTTTTATTTGTCGCGATCAATCATCCTGGGTATCCAAAGCAGCTTTTTTGGGCAACAAAAGGCCAGACTATCACCTCATCCTCGCTAGGCCAAACCTTTCAGCAACTGTCGGGCTCAAGATTCTTGAACATTTTGCACTCAAGTTCGGAAAGCGCGTCCCATATCTTGAATTAAGTAATGTCCCTAAGAATTCGTATACAGGGTCCTTTCTCGGACACTTCTTGGCCAACGAGACTACCCCCCGTTCAACAACGCTAAGATGGGAAACTCAGACTTATGCCGTCCCGCTGCCCAAGACGTTGGATGAGTACTTGAAACAGCTCGGCCCTCGATCAAGACGGGACTTTCGTTACGATAGAAAAAAGCTCTGCGATGATTTCTCCGTTGACTTTCGAGTCTATAGTACTTTGGATAATCTGGGTGAAGCCCTCGACGCAATAGAGATGGTCGACCGAGCCCGCTGGGGGTCGAACAGTCTTTACTCTGTCAGTTCACAACGCTCCTTTGAGCGCTCGCTTGCAGATGCGCTTTGCGAGATGGGCATCTATCGTGCTTTCCTACTCCATCTGAATGGAAAACCATGCGCTTTTGTCACTGGCGCAGTTGTACGAAATCTATTGAAAGTTTCGTCTATAGGCTATGACCGGTCATTGTTAGGAAAGTTTAGTATCGGGAAGGTAACCAACTTCTATGCCATTGAATACTGCATCCAGCATGGATATAAGGAATATGACCTGACGCGCGGAGGGGAAGACTACAAGAAGTGGCTAGGGGCTATCCCCAGCACGAATCTGCACCTTCGTCACTATAGGACCCGGTTCGATGAGTTACTAGACTCCAGAGGTAAAAGAATCGTCTCCTTTCTTCGCAACCAAAGCTGGCTGCGTGGGAGTTACCACACATGGCTTCGAAGATAATGCCACCGCGAGAAATCATTACCTTATCCGGAACACACCAAGTCGGAAGTTTCGGCTGGCGGCATCTCTTGACCTGGAGACAACTGTCCACCCTTTGGCGGATTCCTGTCTCTCATCATCTTCCGGACAGTTTTTCCAATTTTTCCAGAGCCCCGGCCGCCCACAGCGTCGCAATCGCCCATGGAGAGTGCGACGGCAATTTCCTACGGCATTGCTGGCAAATGCAATCGCCTGCGGTCATTTTTGTGGATCGTGCCAGTCTTCGCTCAAGCGACGGCGCTAACGGTTTCGCTGTCGAATTCCAGGATCATTACACAGCAAGAAGTCGTCTTCGGCACGTCCTCCGAGTCGAACAAAAACATCCTTTAGTGGAAGGTTTACCCAAAACAGTCCCAATCTACGGCGAGTGTCCAACGGTGACACCATTGCAAATCGAGGAAGACATGCAGGTCCTCGTATCGTTGGACGGCCTTCCCATCATCGCTTCTCGTCAACACCAGCTCTTTGTAGGTGCCGATCCATGGCAGTTAGGTGTCCCCTCTGTCCCCATGATCTATAAGGTCCTGTCAAACTGGTTGGTCCACGAACTAGGATATAGGTATCCGACGCTCGAACCCTACGCAGCGATTAGGCTCGATGATTTGCCTACCACCGCGGAGAAACTTAAGTTACTTACACCTCGTCCAACACTGGATAGAAGGCGCTCCAGAACCATGAGACGACTACGTAACTTCGCGCGTCGCAGCGGGACTAGATTTAGCATTATGTATAGCTCCCATTTTCCGGGGCCGGACGGAAAATTAGTGACCATTGCTTCTATTGTGCCACGATCCATACGCGAGATGCAGTTAGGGGTCAAACAAGGGGTGTTTGAGATTGGATCGCATGGCATGGTTCACTTGCGGAACGGCAAGTCCGATCAATCCGGTGTCGATGCTAGGGAATTTGTAGACCTTGATGAGCGTGAGACGGCAACACACCTCGAAAACAGCGACCAAGAAATTCTCCGCCTGTTCGGCGCCAGGCCTCAAAGCTTCGTTGCCCCAGATTGGGCCTATCGGCCAGGAATCACAAAAAAAATCGCATCTGAGCGATATCCCGCGATTGTGGATTCTTCGCAGCACGTCGAGAGCGGGGCGTGTGACGTATTCCTAACCCCGGGGGAAGAAGGCAACTATTTGAATATGACTGAGACATTTCGAGCGGGAAGCAGAATGCTTACCTATAGTAGCCCGGAGTTTTGGCAGTGCTACGCTGGCGCGGGTATCCCGGTCCACTATATGCAGCACATGGACACGAGCTGGCATATTTTGCGCAGCTTCCTCAAGGCCAAGACGGCTCCAGTGGGCAAAACATCCCGAGAAAGTCTGCGATGGGCACTTCTTCAATTAGCCGAGAATCCGCGGCGCTCGCTATACGTCCGCGCTCTTTGCGCCGCTCTATTGTCCATCGTCAATTGCTGGCTTGAACCGGCTTCATGGGAATTTCTCTGGAGGGCACTAACCCGCAGCTCTGTATACGCGTTTATGCGGGCGATGAAATCAGCGGGGTATCAATGCGTCACGCTTACTGAATTACGAACTAAAATCGTGGATTATGGGAATTCAGATCGTAGAGACCTCAAAACGTTCGCGCCAGGGAATAATCCATCAACTCAATCAAACGCCCGAGCGCATTAGACTCAGTCAGGGCCCGCGGCCACTATGAAAAACTCTGTAATTTGCCAGCTTAGCGATTTTGGTCCAGAGTATCCCGGCTCTTTTGTGGACTCTCTATTGCACCTCGCCCGCTCTTGCCGGCAGCGACTGCGGCTAGAAACGCTTTGCGTGTTCCACCAGAAGGCCAGAGGAAGGAAATGGCTTGAGAGATTCGACAAAGAGAGAGTGAAATACGCGTTTGTTCCGGGCAAAAGAAATATTGTCTTTTCCCTAAGGCAGGCGTTAAAAGACTCTTACCCCTTAATTTTTCATTCTCATTTTGACACATTCGATCTCGCGGCTATACTCCTGAAGTTAGCGCTGTACAGAGATTCAAAAATAGTGTGGCACCTTCACAGCATGGCGCAACTGACACTGCAGCAGCGAATCAAGGACTCTATTAAGGTGAAACTTCTCGCGCGCAACTTTGGCGATCTGTTTATTACGGATGGAGATGGCGTTTATCGTAACGCGATTGACCGTGGGCTTCCTCACGGGAAATTGCTTGTCAATCATCTCGGCGTTGATGTAGCGCGGTTCTCCCCCAACGCGAAGTCTCGACAATACTCCCGCGAATCGCTTGGTGCATCGGAAGAGCGGATGGTTTACTTAGCTCTCGGCCGGAGCCCACTCATCAAAGGGGTCGATCTTTTTATCAAGGCCGCAGAACATATGACTCGTGACAAGGCAAGCAACGGCCTATTTCTAGTTGTCGGGAGGGATGGGACAAGAGATTTCGTATCCGGCATGCCGGAATCTACTCGGCTGGGCACAGGGCTTCGTATTTTGGATCCTACTGATGATTTCCCCCGCTTATTGAGCGGCATAGATGTGTTCGTCGCACCCAGCCGGACCGAAGGTTTCGCCTACGCGGTTCTCGAGGCCATGGCCGCAGGAAAGCTTGTCCTGTGTTCAGATATCCCTGGGGTCCGTGAGGTTTACGGTGGGTTAGAAGGAGTATGGCTTTTCCCCTCGGAAGACTGGAAGAAGCTTGCCGAGCTTATGCAAAGAGCTAAGGAACTGCCCCACGCAGAGCGGGAACATTTAGGTCAAGCAAACTCTCGATACGTGGCGGGGCACCTTTCGCTGGAGGCGTGGGCTAAGAAGATATCTGAAATTTACGGCAGCCTGCTGAATATGTGATCGCACAAATGCTCTTATTACAATTATAAGAGAATGCAACATTGGCGATGCAGGCCCCTACAGTCACCGCCTCTTTCCGTCCATGCCCTAGCTGTTCATGGAGTGATGTTCGGATCGTGGATGAACTCAACGGTTGGGCAAGGGCTAAGTGTACACGGTGTGACCTAATATATACGCGCGATCTGCCCTCAACAGAGGAGTTACAGCAGATTTATGACCACGCATACAAACCAGGAGGAATGTATGAGATCCTCCAGAACCAGTTGAAAGAGATGGTTCGAACAGGCCGGTGCGAGCAAGGATTTTATCGCAATCGCATCTTTCTCAAAAGATACAAGCCTTGCCCAGGAGACAAACTCTTGGATATCGGTTGCGGGATTGGCACTTTCCTCGTCGCCGCCAAGCAGATGGGTTGGGATCCCGAGGGAATCGATATCTCCGCTGAGGCGCTCGCCATGTCTGCCCATATCCACAAACTTCCCGTGCGCCATGGAACGTTGGAAAACCTCGATTTCACTCCCGGGATTTATAAGGCCGTTGTTTGCTGGGAGGTGCTCCAGAATGTGCCTTTCCCTCAGAACTTCCTCAAGCGCGTAAGAAATCTGCTCCGACCTGATGGACTATTCGTCTGCTCGGTCTCAAACAATAGTAAACGAGTCCCTCGCTTTGTGCCCAATTCGGGGCAGGCAGGCTTACCGCCCGTTAATCTCAACTTCTGGACACCCGAGTCCTTTAGGGCATTCGCATCTCTCAACGGGTTTCGACCGCTATACCTTGCTCCTAAGCGTAGCCTGCTCGATCTGTCAGGTGCTCGCAATCATCGATTACGGTTTCTTTGGAACCAGCTCTGCGCGATCGCTGGTATTCGCGAGGGAATGACTATGCATGCCGTTTTAACCCCTACAGACTGACATTACACCACTGGATGTGTAGAGAATAGGCATCCATCCCATGCGAGTCCTAATGGTAACAGGTATGTATCCTAGTCCTGGCCGTAGCACAAATGGCGCCGTCGTTGCTAGGCAGCGAAAGTCTCTAGAGGCTATTGGAATAGAGATCGATTTGTTGCATTGTCGTCCGAATGCGCAGCGGGAATTGTTCAAAGCTCTGGTCTCCCTGCGCCGTGCAGTCGCTAGTGGTCAATACGATCTAGTTCATGTTCATTACGGTTTTACTGTGACTTTGTTGGCTCTTTGCCAACGACTGCCATTGGTGGTCACATATCATGGCACGGACATCAATGGCTATCCATTGACTACTTGGCGAGATGCTCCACGGGCAATAGCGTACTCAGCGGCGGCGTTGCTTACTCGCGAACTCGCCCGTTGGGCTGACGCCGTAATAGTGATGACACGGGAAATGAAGCAGTGTCTTCCTGCTGCTGTCCAAGCCAAAACTTGGATCGAGCCCATGGGGGTGGATACAACATGCTTCTATCAGATCCCGCGCGAAAAGGCGCGGGCGGCATTAAATTGGGGATCGGAACCGGTAGTTCTGTTTTCTGATACCAACTTGGAAAGTTTGAAACGCCGAGATCTGGCTGAGGCTGCAGTGCGGCACGCTCGTCAGCACTACCCCGCTATCCGCCTGTTTTTGATGCGGCAAGTGGACCCGGAAAAGGTACCTCTGGTACTGAGCGCGGCGGATTGTCTGCTGGTTACGTCGGACCGCGAGGGTTCCCCAAATATCGTGCGGGAAAGCCTGGCATGCAACTTACCGGTAGTGTCCGTCCCGGTGGGCGACGTTCCCGAGTTGCTTGCGTATGATCCATCGAGTGGTCGTATTGTGCCTAGGAATCCTGTCTTACTGGGAGAAGCCTTGGTGGATATTATTTCTCGACGCCGGCCCGGCAACCTGACACGGCTCATAGAGAACTACTCCCTCCAAGAGACCGCCCGGCGCATCGCTGAGATTTATGACTTGGTCCTGCGAGAACACACGACCCCGCGTTTTCCCAGATCGACCATTTAAGGCTGCACTATGAGATTAGACGGTGCGGCGGGTGGGCTGCCCGCCGAACCTGTGTATGGGTAAGCGCCTACATAGCAGCTTGAGCCGCCGACTAGTCTAATTCCAGTCGCTATCGAGCATGTCCCCCCATTGGTCGCGGGAGAGCCAGCTCGGAGGTTAAAATTTGCATTGGTCGCATTGACGAAAATGGAGCTGGCTGTTCCAGTCGTGATGTTGTTGCTTGAAACTTGACCACTAGATTTTATAAAAGCTATCTGATCGTTGGGATTTGCCAGGGCAATATTGTTTTTATACGTATTGCCGCTACAGCCAACATCAAGGATCCCGTATGCGCCGTTCGCGTAAGTTGTGTTGTTGTAAATGAAAGAGTTCTGACAAGAACTATATTTTAATGTGATTCCAGAGTCGCCGTTGCTGTAAGATAAGTTATTGTAAACTTTGGCCCCGATTCCACCGACAATCATGCCAGATTGACCGCTGATAAGCCCATTATGATGCGTAATATTGTAGCGGACAGTATTATCTTGCTGATTCGGACCATAGAAGTGGATGCCATACCCTTGGTAGTTGTAAACTTGATTGTACTCGACCAGCCAATTTGAGGAAAGACTCGATGCGTATATACCGTGGCAATAGCCTACGGAACCAACCCCCGACGTGCTGTCTCCACCGTCGTGGATGAGATTACCGGTAATTTCCATGAACGTTGCGCCGGATGAGACTATACTGTCACAGCGAATGTTCTTGAATTCGCTGTTAGTTATCCTTATATGGTGAAAATCTCCCTGAGTAGCTGAAGAAGTGCCAATTCCTTGCCCTTCTGGCTGCCCGCTACCGTCGAAAGTAAATCCATCGATGATGATGTAGTGGCTGGGCACGTTAAACATAATATGGATGACATCTGTCGTAGGCCGGAAGACAGCTCCGTATTGAGTGGCCGACTTGAGAGTGAATGGAGCGTTCCGCGAAGAGCCGCTTGGGATTTGATCGAGAAGGTTTTCGGTGTATGTGCCGCTTGCCACCTGCACGGTATGGCCTGCTCCGGCCTCAGTGCCAGCGGGGCCGACGCAACGAAGAGCGGCGGCAATGGTCCGTTTAGGCGTGTTTGGACTCTGTGCCTGAGCGCAGGTATTGCTATTACTTCCGGTCGTGGCCACGTACCAGGTTGTCGCCTCGATGACATTCGCATTCAAGCCGTCAGCGATGAGGAACATGGCGGTCATCATTATCCAAAATATTGAGTGAAGCACACCTTGAGGTTTTGTTTTCATCTTACTCTCCTTAACGATCTTATAATATTTCTATGGAAAAGAAGCAAGTAATTGCCCATACTCAACTTGCGCATAAAATTCTCCTCTAGTGAACACGATATCGGATTTACTCTTTTTCCTATACTTAAAAGTCACGGCACGACTGTGAAAGACGTAGCACTGCTCCATGGACCATAGCCAGCATCATTCCAAGCCCCAATCACCCACCAAAGGGCTTCACCGAGTGGAAGGCTCGTGCTGGGTGTAATCGAGCAGATAGAAGAATCCGACGCACATCCAACGTCGGCCGCCGTGTACCATTGCCATATCCAGCGTCCATAAAGGTCAGCAACCCATAAAAAGTACCAAGTTGCCCCAGGCGCCGCATCCCACGCGTAGGTGGGCGTTTGGGTGGTGATCGTCCCTGAGGGAGATATCAAGCTTGCTACACCAGGAACAGAGTCTAAGTTAAATGTGGCGGTGACTGACGTATCGGCATACACAACGAACGCACAGACACCTGTGCCAGTACATGTTCCACCACTCCAACCAGCAAAGATGGATCCTGCTGCTGGAGTAGCTGTAAGTGTCACAATCGTGTCGCTACTATAAGGCACTGAGCAGTCAGTGCTACAGTCGGTCCCCGGAGGTGAGCTTGTTACCGTGCCGCTGCCTGTCCCAGTATTGGTGATTATGAGCGTAGATGGAGCGGTGGCACAGTCCAGGTTGGAGTAGTCTGAATATCCGGTACTATTGAATGAACGTACTCTATAGCAATAAGTAGTTCCTGAAACGAGCCCGGAATCGGTGTAGGATAGGGCAGTTGCTTCCGCTGTCGCAATTTCAGCATAGGTGCTGCCGTTTGAGCGTTCGATTTTGAAACCGTCTATGTCGATGAAGTCTGCTGTCCAAGTCAGGCGAAGGCTAGCAGCATCAACCTGCTTAGGCAAAGCCATAACTACTATAAGGAGCGCCGGAATCAGAACAAGCTTTAAAAAGTTTGCAACTCGCGCTCTGCGCTTAGCGCTTAGCGATAAGAAAGGAAGATCTCTAAAGATCTTTTCTTTCGGAACTTCATTCTCTCCCTGCATGGTTTCTCCTTGTGGGTCGAAAAGTCTCTTGGGTTAGGGGCTAGCAAGGCTTATGCCAGCAAGGTTCTTTATGTCTTTAACCTGTGGATCTCACGGAATTTTTTTAGAGTCAGCCTGATTCTTGAGGACGACTAGGGGCGACAAAAAGAGGGAATAATGACAAAAATCGGCACCTGTCCAGACAAGAAAGGCAAGGGAAAATTGCGAAACGACTATGGGCGACATTTATGTACATGTAAGTTCATAAATGTTCTAAATCACTGTCACTCTATCTTCTTTACCAAGGGACCACCCTAGTCCCGCTACGCCATTTCGAAAGATCGAGATAACGTCCAAGCCTCGGTTGCAACATGAATGTTACAGCTCCGCCAGCGGTTTCCATCGTCGTTCCTTGCCGGAATGAAAAGGACCACATCGGAGCCTGTGTTCGGTCGATTCTTGCGCAGGAGCCACCACCGGGGGGATTTGAGGTTATAGTTGCAGATGGTATGTCTGACGATGGAACCCGTGGTCTTCTCAAACGGCTGGTAGCAGAAGACCCACGTCTGCGGGTCATTGATAATCCAGGTGGTATTACCCCATGTGGGATGAACGCGGGAATTCGGGAGGCGCGAGGCCGGTATGTTGCTATTATGGGCGCACATACTGAATATGCGCCAGACTATCTTCGAAGATGTGTCGAGATCCTGGAAGAGCATCCTGAAATCTGTTGTTCCGGAGGTCCCATTGTCAGCCGAGGGAAGGGTATATTTGGGCATGCTGTGGCGGTGGCCATGTCCCATCCTGTCGGCGTTGGCAATGCAAAGCACCGATTTCCGAATTACGAAGGCTACGCAGAAGGCGCCTGTTTCCCGATGTTCCGCAAACAGATTTTTGATCAGGTTGGTCCTTATGACGAGAATCTAGTTCGCAACCATGACGATGACTTCAACTATCGCGTCGCTCGCAATGGTGGGAAGATCTTTATTTCCCCGCTTGCGTCGTGTCACTACAGCGTGCGTGAAGCCCCATTGCCGTTGTTTTGGCAGTATTTCCAATACGGATACTGGCGGGTTGCCGTTCTAAGGAAACATCGTCTCCCCGCTTCCTTACGTCAGCTTGCTCCGGTTACTTTTTTTCTCCTAATGCTGGTCGTGTTAATTGTCGGTCTCTTCCTGCCTGCCACGTGGCGCCTTACCGCTGTAGCGCTTCCCGTAGCGTATGCTTCGATGCTGATTACAGTCGGGGTTGGGGTAGCAGTAAAGCAGAGCATACTCGTCGGCCTTATGTTTCCTATTGCCGCCGCTATTATGCACGCGGCATACGCGGCAGGCTTCATTTGGGGCGTTATCAACGGTAGAAGTCATAGGGTCAGCAGTGTGTCTTCAACTAAAGGATGGTCCCATGTCTCCTGAGTCTGAGGCCGCGAAATTTTTTGATAGCTTCGCTGAAGCTTTTGACAACATTTACGGTGGTAAACGAAACTTTTTGATGCAGTGGCTGGACCGTCGTTTCCGGAGCGATATGTTTATCCGATTTGCTTTGACTTTCAAAGCCTTCGGTGACCTGGGAGACAAAACCGTCCTCGACATCGGTTGTGGCTCTGGACCTTACGTTGTAGAAGCTCTCAATCGCGGAGCTAGTCATATGACAGTGGTGGACCCAGCCCCCAATATGCTGGATTTGGTTCGTAAGAGGCTTGAAAGAACTAGACTTGCCAACAGGTGCTCCTTAGTCATGGGGTCGTTTCCTGGGGTTGACCTGAAAGCACACGATTATGTCATCGTCATGGGGGTAATGGATTACGTCGCCGATGCAAGCGCCTTCTTGGCTGCGTTACACCCCTTGGTCAAGCTGTCGGCAGTCGTTTCCTTTCCGAGTAAACATTGGTTCAGAACCCCACTCCGTAAGTTCCGCTACCGCCTGCGCAGATGTCCCGTGTATTTCTACGATGGAACTGAGATCAGAGCACTCTGTTCAGCCGCGGGCTTTAATGAGATTCGGATCCAAAAGATCCCTGGTGCAGGTATGGATTACCACGTATGCCTCAGATCTTGAGGTTCAGTCCACCGGTCATATCGGTAGATATCGAAGACTGGCCCCAGTCCACCTGGGATCGAGATCTCCCGATCACTCGACGTGCGGCCGTCAATACGCGCCGAGTCTTGTGCCTCCTGAGGGAGACCGGCGTTGCCGCTACCATGTTTGTCCTCGGAAAGTTCGCCGAGACTTTTCCTGAAGTTGTCCGAGAGATTCACGCCGAAGGGCATGAGGTGGCTTGCCATGGCTATGGCCACGTTGAGATTTTCAAGCAATCACGTAAGGAGTTCGCCTCGGACGTGCGCCGTTCCAAGGACATCTTGGAGCAGATTCTCGGGGAGCGGGTTAGGGGTTACCGAGCGCCGGACTTCTCCATAGTGCGCGACACGCTATGGGCCCTGGAAGTGCTAGCCGAAGCCGGATTCGAGTACGACTCAAGTATTTTCCCGGTCCGCCGGACACGATATGGAATTCCTGACTGGCCAATTGCTCCGGTCCGAGTGTGTCTTGAAGGCCATAAAAGCATTATCGAGGTTCCAATTGCGACGCTTCGATGCCTGGGTAAGAACTGGCCCGTAGGAGGAGGAGGGTATCATCGTCTCCTTCCAGGATTTATGAGTCGGTATTTTGCGAAAGGTGTTATGATGTCTGCTCCCTTTGTCTTTTACTGCCATCCCTATGAATTCGATACTCTGGAGCTTAAAGAACTCCCGATGAAAATTCCTTTCCATATTAGATTACATCAGGGCTTAGGGAGAAGGTGGTTTGGGCAACGCTTGAAGGCTTTCCTCCACCGGTTCGGAGGGCAGCGCATGGAGGATCTCCTCTCGTCGAGAGCTTGGCCAAAACTTGACCCCGGTTCCTACAGTGGACTAACGGATACGTTTGGGCCAACTGTCCTAGAAGGACAACATCCGGTCTAAAAATGCAGCTTTTTGTCCTAAGTCAGTGAAGGAATAACTAGTGCGGTTCCTATCCACAAATCTGCAGAAAACAGCCAGGCGAAATTCAGGTAGTGTGAGAAGCAGCTGCGGACTCTCGACATTGCTTGTTCAGAGCAACGATCAATGAACAGTCCCTTCTTTGATACTGCAAGAACGGAAGAAGCTCGAATCCGAGAGGTGTACGCGAAGCGGCACGGTGAGGACGTCCGCTACTCCTGGTTCAGTCCCGGCCATCTCTTTATAGTTCAGGAACGAGAGCGGCGGTTATTGGCTTTATTGCGACGACACGGTTTTGCATCGTTAAGTACAAAAAAGATTCTAGAGATCGGTTGCGGGACGGGTTACTGGCTCCGCGAATTCATCAAATGGGGAGCTAGACCAGAGAATATAACTGGAATCGATTTGCTCCCGGACCGTATTGCTGAAGCCAGGGGTTTGTGTCCCGAGGGAATCAAGCTCCGTTGCGGGAATGCCACAAATCTCGAATTTAAAGATTCGACTTTTGATCTTGTCCTTCAATCCACAGTTTTTACTTCAATTCTTGGCCCAACAATGAAACGACAACTGGCCGCCGAAATGAAACGGGTGGTGAAGGATGACGGCCTGATTCTTTGGTATGATTATCACGTCAATAATCCCTGGAACCCCGATGTCCAGGGGGTAAAGAAGAAAGAGATCTATCAACTTTTTCCTGGCTGTCGGATTAAGGTTCGAAAGATCACCTTAGCCCCGCCCCTTGCTCGTCTTCTTGCCCCGTGCTCCTGGTTGGTGTGTTACCTGCTGGAAAGGATTCCGTGGCTCTGTACCCACTATCTAGGGGTAGTCCGGAAAGAAAAGAGTCGTTCAACGTAGTTGCCAGGTAGCATATCAAGTCGAGTGACGATATTCTCTCTGCATATGATTTGGGAAAGATAGAAAAGACGGTGGTGAATAACATGACAATTTCGGTTGCTAAACAAATCGCATGCATTGGCGGCGGATACTGGGGAAAAAACCTCATTCGGAACTTCAACGACCTGGGGGCTCTTTCGTGGGTCTGCGAAGTCGACACCGGCATTCGGGATCAGCTTAACCTTAGGTACCCCGCAGTAAAATTTACCGACACAATAGATCAAGTTCTTTCCGATCCGGACATTGCCGGGGTGGCCATTGCAACCCCGGCAGAAACCCATGGTGAGTTGGTGCGACGGGCGCTGTTGGCCGATAAGGATGTTTTCGTTGAAAAACCTCTGTGCCTATCTGTCGAGGAAGGGAAGAGGCTGATTGCTCTGGCTTCTGACAGACGTCGCGTGCTTATGGTTGGACACCTCCTCTGGTACCATCCGGCCGTGCTCAGACTGAAAAAATTGGTTGAAGATGGTGAGCTTGGCCGAATCCGGTACATCTATTCGAACCGTCTCAACTTGGGAAAAATCCGCCGTGAGGAGAATATCCTGTGGTCCTTCGCGCCGCATGACATATCGGTGATCCTTGGCCTTGTGGGGGAGACGCCGGATGCGGTAGAGGCCCAGGGGGGAAACTACCTCCATGATCGGATCGCAGATGTCACCGTAAGCCTTTTATCCTTCCCCAGTGGGGTGAAGGCCCATATTTTCGTTTCATGGCTCCACCCATTTAAGGAACAGAAGTTGATCGTTGTCGGAGATCGCAAGATGGTGGTCTTTGACGATGTTGAAAAAGAAAACAAACTGCTGCTTTACCCGCATGCTATTACCTGGAAAAACCATTTACCGATCCCTAGCAAGGCTGAAGCCCAACCGATTCCGGTCGACTCAGCCGAGCCGCTAAGAGAGGAATGTCTGCACTTCTTAGAATGTATAAAAACTCGCCAGACTCCCCGCACGGACGGACACGAAGGACTTCGTGTACTAACGGTACTTCAACGCTGCCAAGAAGCCTTAACAGGTAAAGCTTCGGCGACAACAACGCCAAGCGCCAAGCGCTATGCGCAGAGCGCCAAGCCAGCGTATTTCGTCCATGAGTCTGCTTTCGTTGACGACAATGTTGAGATCGGCGAAGGAACAACGATCTGGCATGTGTCCCACGTGTTGAAGAACTCGCACATCGGGAAAAATTGTCGGATCGGGCAGAACGTCGTGATTGGCCCGAACGTAACCATAGGCAATGGGGTTAAGATTCAGAACAACGTCTCCGTGTATGAAGGGGTGACCCTCGAAGACGATGTGTTTTGCGGTCCGTCAATGGTGTTCACTAACGTGTTCAACCCACGCAGCGAGATCCGCCGTATGGACGAGCTGCGTCCCACGCTGGTTCGACGAGGCGCCGCCCTCGGCGCTAACTGCACCATTGTTTGCGGGGTGACGATAGGGAAGTATGCCTTTGTAGGTGCCGGAGCGGTCGTGGTAAAAGATGTTCCTGACTTTGCCCTGGTTGTTGGAAATCCAGGCAGGATCATTGGGTGGATGTGTGCATGCGGGAACCGCGTTGAGTTTGACGGAGATGATGGGCCTGGCCTGTGTCGCGTGTGTTCACGAACATACTTGAAGGTAGGTCATGACGTGACCATAGTTGGGGCAAGCGAACTTGGAAGTATTTGGGACATGTCCAACGGCCCACGGTAGGATGAGGGCCAAGCAGATGCCTCTGGAGCAGATCCTAAAGAGAAGGGCCGGAATGGGGCCATCGGCAGCAGTTATCGGCAAGAGTCTTTGGCCCTGCCCATGTATCCAGAATTGACTGAGAATCAGCAAAGGCATGTCGTGGAACAAATGAGAGATTTTTCCACTGACTAGTCTGCGAACTCTATCCATCACAACACAAGAACTCATTTATAAAAATGTCTTATTACGCGATCGGAACTCCCGTGGCCGGGTGATTCCGTTCAATCAGGAAAGGACGCGTCATTGAAGGCGCAATTTCTACCCTTTCACGTGCCCGATATCACAGAGGAAGAGATCCAATCAGTTGTGGAGACCCTCCGTTCTGGTTGGCTGACCACGGGGCCGAAGGTCAAACAACTTGAGGAGGAGTTTGCTCGGTATGTTGGGTGTCGGCATGCGGTCGCTGTCAATTCCGGGACTGCTGCACTCCATCTAGCTCTGGAAGCGGTGGGGATTGACGAGGGAGATGAGGTGCTCGTGCCTACTATGACTTTTGCCGCGACAGCCGAGGTTGTGCTTTATTTCAAAGCCAAACCGGTCCTGGTTGATTGTCGCCAGGACACATTCAATATAGACGCGGACAAAATCGAACAGGCGATGAGTTCAAGGACAAAAGCGATCATTCCCGTTGACATGGCGGGGCAGCCCTGTGAATTTAACCGAATCTTAGAGATTGCCAGGAACCACAAGTTGAAGGTCATAGAGGATGCGGCCCACGCCCTTCCGGCACGTTATCAAAGTAAAATGGTGGGGACCATTGGCGACATTACCTGTTTTTCCTTTTACGCCACCAAGACTATCACGACTGGTGAAGGCGGCATGGTGACGACCGAAAATCCAGAGTGGGCCGATCGGATGCGGATCATGAGCCTCCATGGGATCAGCAAGGACGCCTGGAAGCGCTACACTGCTGAAGGCTCCTGGTATTATGAGATTCTCTATCCTGGCTATAAGTATAACCTGACGGATATTGCCGCCGCGATCGGGATCGAGCAGTTAAAGAAGTGCAATCGGTTTTGGGAGGACAGGAGAAGGATAGCCGCGATGTATAACGAGGGCTTCGCAGACCTGCCAGAGATTCGAACACCGGCGTGTCGGCCCGACGTGCAGCATGCCTGGCACCTTTACGTGATTCAGTTGGAGTTGGAGCGTTTGCGGATCAGCAGGAACGAATTCATTGAAGCTCTAAAAAAAGAGAACATCGGAACGTCAGTCCATTTCATCCCACTGCACCTCCACCCTTATTACCGCAACACTTTCGGGCACAAGCCTCAGGACTTCCCGAATGCCAGCGCCGTTTTTGAGCGAATCGTCTCCCTCCCGATTTATCCGAGGATGACTGAGGCAAATGTCGAAGATGTGATCGCCGCAGTGAAGAAGATCGTTCACCAACATCGGCGCTAATAACGCGGAAAGGGCAAAGGGCTAAGCGCAGAGAGCCAAGAGCAGAGGGTCAGAGCCGCAGAGCTCTTAACTCTTAGCTCTCGACTCTTAGCACTGGACCATTACCAATAATTCGAATGTTCAGGTTCGAGAAGTTAGAGGTCTGGCAGAAAGCAGTGGAATACGCAGATCTCGTTTATAAGGTGACGCGAACTTTTCCGGTAGAGGAGAGATTCGGACTAACGAGTCAATTGCGTCGCTCGGCGGTCTCAGTATCCTCAAACATTGCAGAAGGTTCCTCTCGGTCCTCAGATACCGATTTGGCACGCTTTATCGAAATTGCGTATGGGTCATTGCTCGAATCTGTATCCGAACTGGAAATTGCTAATAGGCAACAGTTCTTAAACGATGTCATGTTTAAAACGATCTACAAAAACGCAGAAGATCTCGCAAAAATGCTGAGCGGCTTTCGCCGAACCGTGAAAAAGGGCTCTTAGCTCTAAGCGCTTGACGCTTAGCACACGCATGTGATGAAGCGTACTTTTGACATAGTGGCGGCTTTCCTGGGGCTTTTGTTGCTAACCCCAATTCTGTTTTTGGCAGCTCTCCTCATCAAGTTGGACTCC